>OHKL01000146.1_pt1 | contig 61583 bp, 48 predicted proteins | sample 1568721 | NCBI WGS metagenome assembly OHKL01 (sample SAMEA3879543, study PRJEB24766) | human gut metagenome | biome: human-associated habitat; feature: feces | place: USA | collected 1985/1987 | reverse complement strand
GTTAAATATCTGATTTCTGATTGAACTTGTTGTGCCATGATTAATCCTCCTTTTTAGTTGATTTAACACTTCTTCTCTTTGCGGCATATTCAGCAGCGTACTTGTCTTGCTTGAAAGTCAAGAAACGGATAACGCGCTCGTCACGACGGAAGTTTAATTCCAGTTTCTCAATGACAGTAGGTTCTGCATTGAACTCAATCAGCTGATAAAAACCGGTTGACTTTTTCTGAATAGGATAAGCCAATTTTTTCAGTCCCCAGTTTTCTTCATTTACAATCTCAGCACCTTCAGCAGTAAGGATGCCTTTGAATTTCTCTACCGCTTCCTTCATCTGAACATCAGACAAAACGGGAGTCAAAATGAAAACGGTTTCGTATTGATTCATACTCGTTTAATTAAATAAATAAATTATTCGTTTAAAAAATGCGGTGCAAAGGTAGGCATTTTATTTTGAACTACAAACATTTAATGTTTTTTTATGTCCCGATATAGGATTTATCATGGAAGAGAAGTATCTTTGCAAAGTTGTTTAAACAATAATTTCATGATAGAGCAATTCAACTTTGATATCCGGCTGATATTTGCCATACTGAATGGCAAAGTGTCAGCGGCAATTAACCGTAAGCTATCTCGCAACTTTCGCCAGAATGGTTTGGAAATCACTCCGGAACAATGGACTGTACTCATCTTTCTATGGGAAAAAGACGGGGTCACACAACAAGAGTTGTGTAATGCAACTTTTAAAGACAAGCCCAGCATGACACGACTCATCGACAATATGGAACGCCAGCATCTCGTAGTGCGTATATCCGACAAGAAAGATCGCCGCACCAACTTGATTCATCTGACCAGAGACGGAAAAGAGCTGGAAGAAAGAGCACGCGTCATCGCCAACCAAACCCTCAAGGAAGCCTTGCACGGTATCACCATCGAAGAGTTAAGCGTAAGTCAGGAAGTACTGAGAAAAATATTCTTCAACACCAAAGACTGAGACATTATTTAGTGACATGGACAATGACGCTCCATCAGTGAACAACGTCAAATCAAGGCTATAAATGAGCTCCAAAGCCTCGTTTTTCGTTCTTCACCTTCCATTCTTCATTAAAATATAGTTTTTTTGCAAAAATAATTTCGCTTGTTAAAGAATTATGCTTTTCTTTGTGACAAGAATATAATAATCTATTAAAATACACACACATGAAAGGTTTATTAAAAAATCTGGGCTTGATATTAGTCTTGGTGGGAGCTGTAATCTTGGTTGCATGTTCCTTTACCGGTAATGTAAACAACAATACCATTTTAGGTACTTCAGCTGTTTTGATGGTACTGGGATTGATTACATACATTATCATCAATAAGAAATTGGCAGACTAATCGTCAGAAAAAGAATAAAAAAGGCGGTTGCTTTGGTAGCAACCGCCTTTTTTGTTTTATGCAAGGAGTCTATCAAGACTCCGGTTCCGGTGTAATCAACTTATATCCCTTTCCGTGGATGTTGATGATTTCAATGGAAGGATCTTCTTTCAGATGCTTACGCAACTTCGTGATATACACATCCATACTACGTGCATTGAAGTAGTTATCATCAATCCAGATGGTCTTCAGAGCAAAGTCACGTTGCAGGATTTCGTTAGCATGAGCACAGAGCAAACCCAAGAGTTCAGACTCTTTCGTTGTCAGCTTCGTCTGCTTTTCAGGCGTTGACAAAATCTGTTTCTGTGTATCGAAAGTGAACATACCTATCTTGTAGATATTGCTCTCTTTGTTCTTCTTTCCACGTACACGTCTCAGAATTGCTTCAATTCTGAATGTCAACTCTTCCATGCTGAACGGCTTGGTGATGTAATCATCCGCACCGATTTTAAAGCCTTCCAGAATATCTTCCTTCAGTGTCTTTGCAGTCAGGAAGATGATAGGAATTTCGGCATTTGCAGCACGCACTTCCTGAGCCAAAGTGAAACCATCTTTCTTCGGCATCATCACGTCAAACACACACAAGTCATATTTATTCTTCAGAAAAGCTTTGTATCCAGCTTCACCGTCGGGATATAACTCCGCAGAATAACCTTTTGCCTGTAAATATTCTCTTAAAAGCATGCCAAGATTTTCATCATCTTCGCACAATAAAATACGCAGTTTCTCGTCCATATCATTAATTTTTAAGTAAAGGTAATGCAATAATAAATTTAGTTCCAACGTTTAGTTCACTCTCTGCCCGGATAGTTCCCTTATGGTCTGTAATAATCTTCTTCACATAAGACAATCCCAATCCAAAGCCTTTCACATCGTGCAGATTACCTGTATGCACGCGGTAGAACTTTTCAAATATCTTTTTCAAATTTTCTTTCTTAATACCTATTCCGTTATCCTGAATAGAAATCATCAGCTTGCCCGGTTCATTCCAGGTCTTCACTTTCAATTCCAAATCGGCATCCGGTCTCTTATACTTCACCGCATTATCCATCAGATTGAAAATCACATTCGTAAGATGCATTTCATCTGCAAAGATATTCGGGTCTGTTGCGTTCAGTTCCGACTCTATATTACCGTTATAACGTTCTACCTTCAGGGTGAATGTATTGATAACACCGGTAATCAACTCATTGGCATCCAGTTCCTTCATTTTTAAGGTAGCTTTCTGTTTGTCGAACATCGACATCTGGAGTACCTTCTCTACCTGGAACCTCAACCGTTTCGTCTCATCATTGATGACCGTCGATATATGCTGGAACATGGCAGGCGACTTACCCACTGCAGGGTCTTTCAACATCTGCGCCGCCAGCGAAATAGTCGATATCGGCGTTTTAAACTCATGCGTCATATTGTTGATAAAGTCATTCTTCATCTCCGTCAGTTTCTTTTGGCGGAACACGATATAAATCGTGAAGATAAACGTAATCAGCAACACAAAGGTGAATATCATCGACGGTATCATAAAGTTGATCGAGTCGAAAATATAATCTCTTTTGCCCGGAAAATGTATCTTTACGATACTCATACGGGCAGGTGGATCATTCAGGAACAAAGGCTGGGAGTAAGAATACTCGCTACCTTCATCGACATAGTCCGAACAACGGTATACTTCCCGTCCATCCCGGTCAATCACCTTAAAGTGATATCCCAGATCAATGCCGTTATCTACCAAGCCCGACTTTAAGTACTGATCCAGGTTCTTAAAGTTGATACGTTCCTCAATCGGCTTGCTACTTGCCGTATATAACATCTGCAAGGCAACTTCATCCAACAAGCCACGCTGGTACACATAACGTTCTTTCATTAAATCAATTTGTGTACGAGCTGTTTTAGGAATCGTCTTAGCGCCATGCTTACGCGAAATCATCGCTCTCGGCAGCTCTGACGGCTTATTTGTGATCGTCTGAAGTTCCATGGCCGAATACTTGGAACCATCCGGCGACGTCACCGTAAACCGTTGTGTCTGCACCAATGCCTGTCCTTGCTCAGTCAATTCCCACGCTCTCTTTTCTGCCTCAGAGATGTCTTCCCGCAACCAACGGGCAACCTCAGCGGACTCCACTTCTTTAGAAGCAGCCATCAGTCCACGCTTCACAGATTCATCAAATTGCTCGTTACGCATCTTTACCATCTTCTCTATGTAGCTGATTTGCAGATACAAGAGGCTGAGGAAAGATAACCCCATAACGATGCCTAATATCCATATTGTTGACTTCTTCATAGTCACAAAATTAACACTCCCTAATTAACACTCCTAACCTATTAACCTGATTTAACCGCAAGTTCTCGTAAATTAACCGAAAAGAGTTTTTTAAGTTGCATTACGAGCATTATAACAAATCAGCGTGTGTTTGGTTTGCAAATTTAATAAAAAATTAATCATTCCCGTTCACATTTACGCATGTTCTTAATCAGTGTTAATAAAAAAGCCATTACCCCTCGTTCTGAGGGAGTAACGGCTTTAACAAATTATAAAAACAGACGAAGTGAAGTCTTTTATTCTTCAGCTTGCTTAGCTTCGAACTCCTTAACCAACTTATCTTGTACATCACTTGGAACAAGTTCATAGCTGGCAAATTTCATGATGAACGAAGCACGTCCTCCTGTCAAAGAACTCAAGGCTGTGGAGTAAGATGCCATTTCCTTCAAAGGTACTTTAGCACTCAGCTTTTCATAACCGGCTTCACTACTCATACCCATAATCATGGCACGGCGTCCCTGCAAGTCACCCATCACATCACCCATTCTATCCGACGGAACAAATACTTCCACATCATAGATAGGTTCAAGGATCTTCGGTCCTGCATTCTTGAATGCTTCACTAAATGCATTACGGCCAGCCAACATGAAGGAAATTTCATTGGAGTCTACCGGGTGCATCTTACCATCATACACGATAACACGTACATCACGAGCATACGAACCGGTCAACGGACCTTGTTCCATACGAGACATGATACCTTTCAGGATAGCCGGCATGAAACGCGCGTCAATAGAACCACCTACGATACTATTAATAAATACCAATTTACCGCCCCATTCCAATGGGATTTCTTCGGTACCTTTCACGTTCATTTTAAACTCCTGCGCACCAAACTTATAAGTATCAGGCAGCGGCATACCTTCGTAATAAGGTTCTACAATCAGATGCACCTCACCAAACTGGCCTGCACCACCCGATTGTTTCTTATGGCGATAGTCTGCACGAGCCGCCTTCGTAATGGTTTCACGATACGGAATTCTCGGTTCCTCATATTTGATTTGCAACTTTTCATTATTCTCCAAACGCCATTTCAACGTACGCAAGTGGAATTCACCCTGTCCGTGAACAATAGTCTGGCGCAATTCCTTGGATTGCTCTATCACCCAAGTCGGATCTTCCTCGCGCATACGGTTCAATATGGCCATCATCTTTTCTGTATCGGCCTCATTCACGGGTTTGATAGCACGGGAATATTTTGAATTGGGATATTTGACAAAGTTGAAACGGTTTTCAGTACCCTTACCATTCAGAGTATTACCTGTATGCACATCTTTTAATTTCACAGTACAACCGATATCACCGGCCACCATTTCTTCCACCTTAATACGGTTGGCACCTGCACAGGCATAAATCTGGGCGATACGTTCTTTTGAACCACGGTCAGCATTCGTAAAGTCTTCGCCTTCGTGCACTTTACCGCTCATAACCTTGAAGTACTGAACATCACCGATATGAGGTTCAACAGCGGTCTTGAAGAAATAGAGAGAAGTAGGTCCATTCGGATTCGGTTCCACAACCTCGCCACGAGTATTGTGTACGGGCGGCATCTCGTTTACAAACGGAACCACATTACCCAGGAATTCCATCAAACGACGCACACCCATATCTTTACCTGCACAAACACAGAATACAGGGAACATGCCACGTGAAGCCAGTCCCTTACGGATACCTTCACGCATTTCATCTTCCGTTAGAGATTCTTGTTCAAAGAATTTCTCCATCAGGCTTTCATCGTGTTCAGCAGCTGCTTCTACCAGCGCTTTATGCAGTTCGGTTGCCTTTTCCAATTCCTCTGCAGGAACATCTTCAATGGTGGGTGCACCACCTTCGGGGCCCCACGAATATTTTTTCATCAAAAGTACATCAATCAACGAATTGAAGTTCGGTCCGGTAGCCAACGGATATTGCACGGGAACTACCTTCGAACCATAAGCAGACCTCAACTGCTCCAGTACCATATCATAATCACACTTCTCATGGTCAAGCTGATTCACCAGGAAGATCACCGGTTTACCTAACTTTTCTGTATATCGGAAATGATTTTGGGTACCCACTTCAGGACCATATTGGCCATTCAGAAGTAATATTGCAGTATCAGTAACATTGAGTGCTGTCATGGCAGCTCCAACAAAGTCATCACTTCCCGGACAGTCTATAATATTAAGTTTCTTACCGTTCCACTCCACATGGAAAACGGTGGAAAACACAGAATAGCCATATTCTTGCTCCACCGGGAAGTAATCGCTGACCGTATTCTTGGCAGTAATTCTGCCGCGACGTTTTATAATACCACTCTCAAAGAGCAGCGCTTCTGTGAGAGTGGTTTTACCCGAGCCATCATTGCCAAGCAGGGCAATGTTCTTAATTTCATTCGTCTGATATACTTTCATGATATATAAGATTTAAAGTGAATAATTCAGCATGCTTCCGTATGCCATAAACTTTAGTGAGGCGCAAATTAGGCATTAATCGAAAGAAAAGCAACATAGAGAGGCATGTTATACAACACACTCCATTCTCCGTCAAAAGAAAAACTTCAGTCGGTTCGCAAGGCTTCCGGTGTATTTTGAACCATAATCTCTCCTTTTTGACATATTTGCCACCCCTCATTCCATCAACTTTCAGCTATCTTTGCCTACGAACATTATTAATTCCTAATACCATTTATTTAATGAAACAAAAAATGATCCGAAGCCTGGCCTTACTTGTCGGCCTGTTCTGCCTGCTTTCCGTAAAAGCTCAAATGGCCAATTCGTCCATCGTTCCGGGGGAAGTATGGAAAGATACCGACGGCAATCCCATCAACGCCCATGGTGGCGGGCTTCTGTACCACGAAGGGACTTATTATTGGTACGGTGAATACAAAAAGGGAAAAACTACCCTGCCCGAATGGGCTACATGGGAATGCTACCGCACCGACGTAACCGGTGTAAGTTGTTACTCTTCGAAAGACCTACTGAACTGGAAATTCGAAGGTATCGTGCTTCCTGCCGTGAAAGACGACGAAAAACACGACTTGCATCCCAGCAAAGTACTGGAACGCCCCAAAGTGATTTACAACGAAAAAACGAAGCAATTCGTCCTATGGGCGCATGTGGAAAGTGCCGACTACAGCAAGGCATGTGCCGGTGTGGCGGTCAGCGATTCTCCCACCGGGACATTCACCTATGTAGGCAGCTTCCGCCCGAACGGTGCGATGAGCCGAGACCAGACAGTGTTCGTTGACGATAACGGCAAGGCATATCAGTTCTACTCTTCGGAAAACAACGCCACCTTATATATAAGCGAACTGACGGATGACTACTTGAAGCCCACCGGTCGCTATACACGCAACTTCGTGAAGCAGAGCCGTGAAGCACCCGCCGTATTCAAATATAACGGCAAGTACTATATGCTCTCTTCCGGTTGTTCCGGCTGGGATCCCAATGTAGCCGAACTGGCAGTGGCAGACTCCATTATGGGACAATGGAGCACTATCGGTAATCCATGTACCGGTCCTGATGCAGACAAGACTTTCTATGCACAAAGCACTTATGTGCAGCAAGTCTATGGAAAGGGGAATGCCTACATCGCCATGTTCGACCGTTGGAAGAAGAAAGACCTTGAAGACTCGCGCTACGTATGGCTTCCACTCGAATTCGGCAAAGACGGCAAAATCACGATACCTTGGCGCGACAGTTGGAACCCGCGCACCCAATGGGAAGGACAAGGCGACTTTTCAGCCGGCAAGGGTACTTTCCTGCTAAACGGCAAACCGTTTGTCGTCAAAGCCGCAGAGCTGCACTATCCACGCATTCCCAAAGCCTATTGGGACCAACGTATCAAGCTATGCAAGGCACTGGGCATGAACACCATCTGCCTTTACGTATTCTGGAACTCTCATGAGCCTCAGCCGGGTGTATTCGACTTCACCGGACAAAATGACCTGGCGGAATTCTGCCGCTTGTGCCAGCAGAACGATATGTATGTCATCCTGCGCCCAGGACCCTATGTCTGCGCCGAATGGGAAATGGGAGGACTGCCCTGGTGGCTGCTCAAGAAGAAGGATATCCGCCTACGCGAATCCGACCCCTACTTTATAGAACGTGTAGGTATCTTCGAAAAAGCCGTTGCCGAGCAAGTGGCTGACATGACCATACAGAACGGAGGCCCCATCATCATGGTGCAAGTAGAGAACGAATATGGCTCCTATGGGGAAGACAAAGGTTACGTATCGCAAATCCGCGACATCGTACGCGCCAACTACCCCGGCGTAGCACTGTTCCAATGCGACTGGGCATCCAACTTCACCAAGAACGGACTCCACGACCTGGTATGGACCATGAATTTCGGTACGGGAGCCAACATCGACCAACAGTTTGCACCACTGAAAAAGCTTCGTCCGGACAGCCCGCTGATGTGCTCCGAATTCTGGAGCGGATGGTTCGACAAGTGGGGCGCCAACCACGAAACCCGTCCGGCTGCCGACATGATTGCCGGTATTGACGAGATGTTATCCAAAGGCATCTCCTTCAGTCTCTACATGACCCACGGAGGAACCAACTGGGGACACTGGGCAGGAGCCAACTCGCCGGGATTCGCCCCTGACGTGACTTCATACGACTACGACGCCCCCATCAGTGAATCGGGACAGACCACTCCCAAATACTGGGAATTGCGGAAAACGTTATCCAAATACATGGATGGTGAGAAGCAGGCTAAAGTTCCCGCTTTAATCAAGCCCATCCGCATTCCGGCTTTCCAATTTACAGAGATGGCTCCTTTGTTCGACAACCTTCCTGCTGCCAAGAAAGCCCGCAACATCCGCACCATGGAGGAATATAACCAGGGATTCGGAAGCATTCTCTACCGCACCACGCTGCCCGAGATGAAAACTTCGTCCCTGCTCACCGTGAACGATGCGCACGATTATGCCCAAATTTTCCTGAACGGCAAATACATCGGCAAGCTGGACCGACGCAACGGCGAAAAGCAGCTGGCATTCCCCGCCTGCCCCAAAGGCGCACGTCTCGACATTCTGGTAGAAGCCATGGGACGCATCAACTTCGGACGTGCCATCAAGGACTTCAAAGGTATCACCCGGAGCGTGGAGCTTACTGTAGACATCGACGGGCATCCATTCACCTGCGACCTGAAGGATTGGGAAGTCTATAATCTGGAAGATACATACGATTTTTATAAGAACATGAAGTTCCGCCCCATCGGCTCACTGAAAGACGAGTCGGGACAACGTATTCCGGGTTGCTACCGTGCCACCTTCAAAGTAAACAAGCCTAGCGACACTTTCCTTAACTTCGAGACTTGGGGCAAGGGACTTGTCTATGTCAACGGGCACGCCATGGGACGCATTTGGGAAATCGGCCCGCAACAGACCCTCTACATTCCGGGATGCTGGTTGAAGAAAGGTGAGAATGAAGTGATGGTCTTCGACATCATCGGTCCCAAAGAGGCCAAGTCCGAAGGACTGAGCGAACCGTTGCTGGACCAGCTACTCGTCACCAAGCCGCTGACGCACCGCAATGAGGGTGAAAGTCTCGACTTGTCCGGCGACCATCCCGTCTTCTCCGGCAGCTTCAATCCCGGCAACGGCTGGCAGGAACGCAAATTCAACCAACCCGTCACCGGACGTTATATCTGCCTGGAAGCCTTGAACTCACAAGACGGGAAAGACCTGGCTTGCATTGCCGAAATGTACCTGCTGGATGAGCATGGAGAACGTCTGTCACGTGAACCTTGGATTGTCAATTATGCCGACAGCGAAGACGTATCCCACGCCAACTGTTCCGCCGACAAGCTCTTCGACCTTCAGGAATCAACCTACTGGAGTACGACGAAAGGCACTCCATATCCGCACGCAGTCGTGATTGATTTGGGAAGCACCCGTACACTGACCGGCATACAATATCTTCCCAGAATGGAAAGCGAAGTGCCGGGCGGAATCAAGGATTTCAAGGTCTATGTAAAGACAAAAAACTTCAAATATTAAAAGACAGATGAATTGAAAGCGGCTTTGGCCAACACGCACCGGCAGCTTTCAGGCGCTGATTACACGGAATAAGGCAGGCAAATAAGGCAAGTCTGCCCCGTTCCGCGTAATCAGCATTTTATTTCAAGTCCAGCCAAGCCGTTTTTTCGGACAATCAGCATTCATATTCCGGAATATTTGAAACATTTATTACTTTATTCCTTACCTTTGCAGCCGTGTCCTACGTCCTAACCGTAAACAAGCGAATAATATATGAAAGATAATTTCAACTACCAGTCTGTGCCTTATGGCTTTGCGCATTGCTTTAACAGTCAGTGCGTCCATAGGGAAGAATGCCTGCACCACTTGGCTGCAGAAAATTCCACCTCACAATATCCTACTTTAAGCATCATCAATCCCAACCGTATCCCTGCCGATACCACCGGATGCCCTTATTTCCGGGAAGCCCGGAAGCAGCGGGTCGCATGGGGCATCCGGCACCTGCTGGACAATGTACCCCACAAATACGCAGCCCCAATGAGAAACCTGTTCATCAACCACTTCGGCAAGACAACCTATTATCGTTTTTACCGCCAGGAACAAGGTTTGTTCCCCAAGGCACAAGCGTATATCCGTCAGGTTTTCAAGCAAAATGGAATTGCCGAGGAACCGGAATTCGAGAGGTTCAGCGAAGAATACAGCTACAACAATTGAAAAGGATATCCTCCTCCCGCAAAGTTTATTTTTGAAAAACATCTGTCACGCTATCACGCAAAGGGGGATATACTTCTCACTACAAACCCATTAAAGCGTGACAGATACCCGTGATAGATAAAAATCCCCTCAACTATCCATCACGCCCTCAAAAGCCATGGCAAAAGCAGTCTCCAGCACTTGCTTCACCCACCACAAAACAAAGCTATATACTTAGTTTTCAAAATGAAACTTTTAGCTTTAATAGCAAATACCAAAAGTTTCAACGTTAAATACCAAAAGTTTCCCTTAGATAAACCAAAAGTATCTATTAGGTAAACCATCTGTTTCAATAAGCAATACCTTCTGTTCCAACAAACAAAACCTTTTGTTCCAATGGCAGGAAATTATCGTTTCCACAAGATTATCCCTGAAAAAGCATCGAAGCAGACCTAAAAAAGCATGGAATCACTTGTAAAAGGGACATAATTGTCGTACCTTAGTACACTGTAAGCAAACCATTTTGCCTGCATGTGACAAAACAAAAATATAAATGAAAATTACCCAACTGAGAGAAAAAGACGGGAACCTGACACTGAGCACGACAGACTTGGACACCTTCCTACAAAAAATAAAGACAGAAACCAAAGCCCTCCCCGTATCCGCCTTCCGGCAGAAACTGCGATACACCCTGCCCGGCAACCGCTGCGATGAAGCAGACCGCCTGCCCAAAGTGATTCCGGCAGCCGAATTCCGCAAGGCGGACGGTGTATGCCAGATGAAAACCTACAACGGCATTGTGGAACTGACCGTAGGCCCGCTTTCCGGCAGGTCCGAAATAGCCCTCGTGAAACGCCTTGCCTGGGAACAGCCGCAAACAAGACTCGTATTCACCGGTTCCAGTGGACGGACTGTAAAAATCTGGACCGCCTTCACCCGCCCGGACAACTCACTGCCGGGCAAACGGGAAGAGGCCGAAGTCTTCCACGCCCATGCCTACCGCCTTGCCGTGAAATGCTACCAGCCCCAACTGCCTTTCGACATCCTGCTGAAAGAGCCCGGACTGGAACAGTACTCCCGCCTCTCTTTCGACCCTGAAGCCATGTACCGCCCGGACTCCATACAGTTCTACCTTGCGCAGCCTGCCTCCATGCCCGGCGAAACCACCTACCGGGAAGCCCTGCAAGACGAAAGGACACCTCTGACGCGTGCCGTGCCGGGATACGAAGCCGAAGAAGCCGTCATCATGCTGTTTGAAGCCGCTCTGCAGAAAACCTTCGCCGAACCGGCCGAAACCGGCAACAGCCGGCACGCCCTGACAGTACGCCTCGCCGAGCACTGCTTCCGTTCGGGCATCCCCGAAGAAGAGACTGTAAAGCGCACCTATTTCCATTATTATCTACGTCAGAAAGAAGCCGTCATCCGGCAGATTGTAAGGAGCGTTTACCAGGAGAGCAAAGGTTTCGACACCCAAAGCAGCCTTAACAAAGAGCAGAAGCTCGCCATACAGACGGATGAGTTCATGAAGCGCCGCTACGACTTCCGCTACAACACCCAGGTGGGCGACGTGGAATACCGTGAACGCCACTCGTTCCGTTTCCGCTTCTCACCCATCGACAAGCGCACGCTAAACAGCATTGCCCTCGACGCACAGAGCGAGGGTATCTCCCTATGGGACAGAGACATCAGCCGGTATATCTACTCCAATCGCATTCCGGTATTCAACCCGCTGGAAGATTATCTGTACGACCTTCCGCACTGGGACGGAAAAGACCGCATCCTGGCACTCGCCCGGACAGTACCCTGCAACAATCCATATTGGGCCGAACTGTTCCACCGCTGGTTTCTCAACATGGTGGCGCATTGGCGCGGCACTACCGACAAGAAATATGCCAACAGCGTCTCTCCCTTGCTGGTAGGTGCACAAGGCACGCGCAAAAGCACCTTTTGCCGAAGCCTCGTCCCGCCCGAACTGCGTGCCTATTACACGGACAGCATCGACTTCTCGCGCAAACGCGACGCCGAACTCTACCTCAATCGCTTTGCGCTCATCAACATCGATGAATTCGACCAGATAAGCAGCACCCAGCAAGGATTTCTGAAGCACATTCTCCAGAAACCGGTGGTCAACGTGCGCAAGCCCTACGCCAATGCCGTGCTCGAAATGCGCCGGTATGCCTCGTTCATCGCCACCAGCAACCAGAAGGACCTGCTGACCGATCCCAGCGGCAGCCGCCGGTTCATCTGCATCGAAGTGACGGAAGCGATAGACACCAACCGCCCGATAGACTACAACCAGCTCTACGCCCAAGCCATGCACGAACTGGACCACGGCGAACGCTATTGGTTCAACCAGTCGGACGAACGGATTATGACGGAAAACAACCACGACTTTGAACAAATACCGCCCGAAGAGCAATTATTCTACCGCTATTTCCGCATTGCCGGAAACGACGAGGAAGGAGAATGGCTGTCGTCCGCCGAAATACTGAACCGCCTGCGCCGGTACAGCGCCATGCCGCTATCTACCAAGAAAGTGAATGTATTCGGAAGGATATTGCAGAAACATGAAGTGCCGTCCCGCAGGACGCGGTTCGGCACGCTGTATCATGTGGTGGAGCACAAGGATGAGCCTTGTTGATTATAAGTGAGTTCATGCGCAATCTTGAAGATTATGCGCATGCCGCTCCAACATGGACAATCTTTTACTCAAAAACACTCTTTTCCACTTCTACTCCATCTTGTAGAAAGATCACTTCATACCCGGACTTCCCATCAAAAGAAGCTGATGCGGGCTTTAACGGCAAATTGACCGTTTCATAGGGCTGCAATGCACCTGCCCTCACTCGTCCCAAGCTGTTTCCGCCGCATCTCACCTCAACTTCAACAGCCTTGGACGCAGACAAGCCTAAATTCTGTACCTCCAGCCGCAACTCTCCTTTTCCTTTGTCGTAAACAGGACGCCGGGCGGAAAGCAAAGCGGGCAGGTAATCCACATAAGGCAGACGCGCATAGCCATAAAGCATGTTTCCGGACTTGTCTTTACCTATCATCTTCGGAGCGAACTCCTCAGCAGTGATTCCGCTTCCCTTACCGGAGAAAACGACAATCAAGTCTTTGCCTGAAGTTCTCGTCTTCAAGGGTTTGCAGCCCCGTCCGAAGTTCACCTCCTTATAAGAGCCAAAACGTAGCGATTGTATGTCCACTTCTGCCTGAGGGTCGAATCCCTCTTCCGCAGCAATCTTCACTTCTATGGTACGTGTAGCGGAAGTTATCTCCTTCTCATTCAAGACAGAAAGCAACATGCCTTTATTCAACGGAATACAAATATTCTTGGAACTATGCTTGTCGCCGGGCAAATCCTCCCATTTTATCGTATCTATAACAGCAAAATTCATCTGAACCGCCCGTCCGTGTTCATCTTGGAAAACTTTAGGACGTTCGTACTTGAACCAATGCTCTACCTCACCGCCTTTGTGAAAAGAGATGCCCGGCACATAAGCCTCGCCCGGTTCAATAATCCAATGAACCCCGTCTTTTGAGCGCTGATAGAAAGCTATTCTCCCCAACCAATCGTTCACAATCAAGTGATACTGAAGGTCATCCCGCCATACCACCGGGTCTTCAAACCTACCTTCCACAGGAGGATAGACTCTTTTATCCGTCAACTGACAATAAGTAGAAAGACCATCCTTGCTAATCCATACACCTCCCCCACGGCACACCGCCAAGTAAGACCCATCCTGCCTGCGGGCAAAGGTAAGGTTTGAAAGCCCTTCTATAATCTTGCGGTCACGCGCATCAAAGTCAAACTGTCCGTATGTCCAAACAGAACTGTCTTCTTTATCGGCAATATAGTAGCCGTCTATCACATAAACCACTACACGCCCGTCTTCCAGCCGGAAGGCTTCGGGGTTGTGTCCCTTACCCACCGAATTGCGTATTTTAAAAGGACCGGTAGAATTATCACTCACAGCATGATAAACCGTCGAGTTTGGCCAGAACATGTGTCCTTTAGGAGATTCCTCCGGCCAGCCGCATACGAACAGGTGATATTTCCCATCGGCATCCTGCAAGATATTCCCTCCCCAGAAAGATGTTCCGGGAAGTTCGATACCGTTATCCACATAGCGGTTCAACACACTGTCCGCTCCCCAGATGCCCTGAGCCGAGACACCTTCAGGCATAGGTTGGAAACGATCCATAAAACGCCCGCCATTTATCAGTTGTTTCCACTCGGCAGGACGCTCGCGCTCCGTTATCTGCGCACAAAGCGATACGGACAAAAGGCTTGCCCCAATCAATGTCAATAGTTTCTTCATTCCACTCATTTATTTGAAATTCAATAATTTAAACACATATACAGTGATTTGTCATTTTCTATAACTCAACCAATATCCGGAATACCTTTCCCGGATTTGCCACCCACTCCATCATGGCATCCAACGCCTTTTCAGGCTCTACGATCCTGGTTATCAATTCTTCCGCCGGACAATCTCCGGTTTCCATATAATTGATTACCGCCCGAAAATCTGCCGGCAACGCATTCCGTGAACCGCAGATGTCCACTTCCTTTTGCACGAAGAGTTTTGTTTGAAACGTAACTTCATTCTTAGCATATCCAATGCAGACCACACGTCCCGTAAATCCGACTTCATCCACCGCCATCACATACGTCGCAGGACTGCCTACAGCTTCAATCACCACATCAGCACCCGATCCCCGGGTAAATTCCAACATCTGCTGATGTACGTTTTCCGCCCTGGAGTTTATCACATAAGATGCTCCTATCCTTTGGGCCAGTTCCAACTTCTTGTCGTCAATATCCACGGCAATGACCGTAGAGCCTCTCAAAGCTGCACGCACAATGGCACCTACACCTATCATTCCGCAACCAATCACCATGACATATTCATTATCGGCCACCCGAGCCCTGGAAACGGCATGAAATCCGACACTCATCGGTTCAATCAAAGCACAATAGCGGGGGGATATCGCTCCCGCAGGAATAATTTTCGTCCAAGGCAGCACGGCATATTCACACATCACCCCGTTACGCTGTACCCCCAGCGTCTCATTGTGCTCGCAAGCGTTGACACGCCCGTTGCGGCACGAAGCACACTTTCCGCAATTGGTATAAGGGTTCAACGTTACATTCATTCCCACCTCAAAACCGGCCGGGACATCATTTCATGAGTTTGCCCAGCTCACACGTTGCTGGTCACCAATAATGTCCTGCACCTCGCGTACCAACTGCCAGTCAATCGGTTCCTCAATGAAAGCAACATTGTTTTTTACATTCCGAGGATTTGCCGTACTGAATAACGTAGTGGCTATGCGCGGATTGCTGACGGAGAACTGCATGGCCAGTTTTTCTATCGGATAATTCTTCGCCTTGCAATGTTGCATCGCCTTGCGGCATGCGTCCACCAGCGGAGCCGGAGCAGGATGCCATGCCGGAACACCCCGTTCGGTCAGTAATCCCATAGAAAACGGAGAGGCATTGATAACCCCTATCCCTTTGGACTCAAAATAATCAAGGAAGTCCGTCAGCTTATCGTCGCATAAGCAGTAATGGCAGAAATTCAGCACAGACTCCACCGTGCCCTCCGGTGTATGGTCTATTACCCATTTCAGATTTTCCAGTTGCAGGTCTGTGATTCCGACATGCCTCACCATGCCTTTCTCACGCAGCTCCACCAAGGCAGGCAGGGTTTCATTGGCCACCTGGTTCAAATCGGCAAATTCTATGTCATGCACATTAATCAAATCAATGAAATCAATATGCAGCCTTTCCATACTTTCAAGGACACTTTCTACAGCACGTTTGGCAGAATAGTCCCACGCATTCGCTCCATCCTTTCCGTAGCGTCCCACCTTAGTGGAAAGATAATAGCTGTTACGGGGAATATCCTTCAAAGCCTTTCCCAAAACGGTTTCGGCCTTGTAATGACCATAATAGGGAGAGACATCTATGAAGTTCATCCCCAATTCAATTGCGGTAAACACCGACTCAATGCCTTCCTTTTCCTTAATGTCGTGGAAAACCCCTCCCAAAGAAGAAGCCCCGAAACCGAGTGACGACACTTTCATTCCAGTCTTTCCAATTTCATGGTATTGCATACTTTTTAAATTTAAGCTGTTTTTTCTGTAGGTGACAAAAGTAAGACGAAAACAATCTTGCCGGAATACATGATGGTCAAAAAAGGCACGCAATGGTTTACGTAAAAAAAAGAAGCAATAATTCTGTTTTCAAAAGGAAATATAGTTTCTTTGTAAATGAATCATAGAAACACCTTACTGACCATGAAAAGCTCCAAGCCAACCTCATTGAAAGATATTGCCGAAATCTTGGGAGTATCCATACCCACTGTGTCCAGAGCCTTGAAAAACAGTCCAGAAATCAGCCTTGAACTTTGCGCTAAAACCCAAAAGTTAGCAAAAGAAATGAATTACCGTCCCAACCCGTTTGCACTAAGCCTGCGGAAGAACGCACCGCGTACCATCGGTGTGATAGTACCGGACATCGTAACCCATTTCTTCGCCTCCATCTTGAACGGCATAGAAAACACGGCTATAGCAAACGGATATTTCATTATCATCACAACTTCACACGAGTCATATGAATATGAAAAAAGGAACATCCAGAACCTGGTAAACATGCGGGTGGAAGGAATCATCGCCAGCCTGTCCCAGGAAACGACGGACTATTCCCATCTCTCCGCCTTGAAAGACATCAACATGCCACTCCTACTGTTCGACCGTGTCTGCCTCACGGAACAATTTTCTTCAGTAGTGGCAGACGGAGCCTACTCCGCACAGACGGCTACCCAGCATTTGCTGGACAATGGCAGCAGACGGGTGGCGTTCATAGGAGGAGCCAATCATCTGGATATTGTAAAAAAAAGGAAGCATGGTTATCTGGAGGCGTTGCGCAACAACCGCATTCCCATTGAAAAGGAGCTTGTCATATGCAGAAAATTAGATTTTGAAGAAGGGAAAATTGCTACGGAAACCCTGCTGGCCCTTCCCAACCCACCTGATGCCATCCTTGCCATGAACGACACACTGGCTTTTGCGGCCATGGAAGTCATCAAGAGCCACGGGCTGCGCATTCCGGAAGACATAGCCATCATTGGATATACAGACGAACAGCATGCCAACTATGTAGAACCGAAACTGTCTGCCATATCCCATCAAACATACAAAATGGGAGAAAGCGCCTGCCAACTTCTGATAGAACAGATAAAGGGCGAAAAGACAGTCAAGCAAGTGGTTGTACCCACGCACCTGCAGATAAGAGAAAGCAGTATTAAAACAACTTATTCTTCCAAACGGCCTTCTCTTTAAGCATTGCCCAACAACCTTTCGGCAGTCCTTTATAAAGTAAAAGAACAATTCTGCATCTTTGCGTAATGGTTTACGTGAAAAAATAAACCAGCCATACCTATTTTTATGAGAAAAGACTCTTTCTTTGTAGGCAACAATAAAAGATATATCATGATAAATTTTGGAAAAATACTATTACTGTTATGCATTTTCCTTTTGGGGCATGCCGATGTACAGGGGAAAGCAACCGGATGTGCAGGTGGAACCGCCTCCATCACTTATAAACCCAAGTTTTCCACTGCCGGCTTTTTTAAGTTGCCGGATTCCGGACGCGAAGTCTTCTCCATGAATCCTGCTTGGCGTTTTCATAAAGGAAACGCTGCGGAGGCTGAAACAGTGAACTTTGACGACAGCGGCTGGACAGTGGTCTCTTTGCCCAACGGCATTGAATATCTGCCCACTGAAGCCAGTGGCTGTATTAATTACCAAGGAGAGGTGTGGTATCGCAAACATTTCACTCCGGCTGACACCTTAAGAGGAAAGAAACTTTTTCTGCACTTCGAAGCCATTATGGGGAAAAGCAGGATATTCGTCAACGGTCAATTGATGACCGAACATTTTGGAGGATATCTGCCGGTAGTGGTTGACATGACTGACGCCTTGAAATGGGGAGAGGACAACGTGATTGCCGTATGGGCCGATAACAGCAACGATCCGGCTTATCCTCCGGGAAAGGCACAGGAAGTCCTTGATTTTACTTACTTCGGTGGCATCTATCGTGATTGCTGGCTGATAGCGCACAATCCGGTCTTCATTACCGACCCGAACTTTGAAGATGAAGTGGCCGGTGGAGGATTGTTCGTGGCTTATGACAAAGTCTCGGAAACTTCGGCTGAAGTTTTGCTGAAGGTACATGTACGGAATGACAGTCGTAAGGATTTTACGGGTATGGTGGAATATGAACTGTTGCAGCCGGACGGCAGGCAGGCGGCTTCGATGACGAATAAGATACGGGTGCGTGCGGGTAAGGCCACCGCCTCTCATGATAAAATACTTATAACGGATCCGGCGTTGTGGAGTCCGGAAAATCCTGTCTTGTATCATCTGAACATACGCATCAGTGACCGTAAGGGGAATGTAGTGGATGGTTATTGCCGCCGTATCGGCATTCGCAGTGTGGAATTTAAGGGCAAGGAGGGGTTCTGGCTGAATGGCAAACCTTATGAAGCCCCACTGATCGGTGCCAACCGCCATCAGGATTTCGCGGTGGTAGGCAATGCGGTTCCCAACAGCATCCATTGGCGTGATGCCAAGAAACTGCGTGATACCGGGATGAAAGTGATTCGCAATGCCCATTGCCCGCAAGATCCGGCCTTCATGGACGCATGCGACGAACTTGGCCTGTTTGTCATAGTCAATACTCCGGGGTGGCAGTTCTGGAATGATGCTCCCGAATTCGCACAACGTGTGTATAGCGACATACGCAATCTGGTACGCCGTGACCGCAATCATGCTTGTGTATGGTTGTGGGAGCCTGTGCTCAACGAGACTTGGTATCCGGAGGATTTTGCCAAAAAGGCCGCAGATATTGTAACTCAAGAATATCCTTATCCGTATTGTTACTCCGGTTGCGACCGTGGAGCGCGCGGGCATGAGCATTTTCCGGTATTGTTTACTCACCCGTCCTTCGACGGCAAGGTGTGGCATGTGGAAGACGCAGCCCCCGGCATTGCTTATTTTACCCGCGAGTGGGGTGACAATGTGGACGACTGGGGTTCGCATAACTCCCCGAGCCGGGTAGCGCGTAACTGGGGCGAGCAGCCTATGCTTGTCCAAGCCCGGCATTATGCCAATCCCCGTTATGTCTATACCTCTTATGATGCCCTTTACCGTACTCCTCGCCAGCATGTGGGAGGATGCCTTTGGCATTCGTTCGACCATCAGCGAGGATATCATCCCGATCCGTTTTATGGTGGGCTGATGGATGTGTTCCGCCAACCCAAGTACGCTTACTATATGTTCAAGGCACAACGTTCTCCAAAGAAGCAGAACCGGTTGTTCGAGACAGGGCCGATGGTATATATCGCTCACGAAATGACTCCCTTCTCCGGCAAGGACGTGACCGTTTATTCCAACTGCGAAAAAGTGAGGCTTACTTTTCTGAAGAATGGGAAGTCGTTTACTTATACCCAACCAACGGCAGTTCAAGGCATGCCTTCACCGATTATCACGTTCCATGATATATACGATTTTATGGAAGATAAGGCGTTGGCCCGGAAGCAGAGACAGTCTGAGGTCTTGTTGCGCGCTGAGGGATTGATTGACGGGAAAGTAGTCGCTACACATGAAAGGTTTCCGGCCCGGCGCCCGGAAAAGCTATTACTGTGGGTGGATAACGAGAACGTGGATTTGAAAGCTGACGGCTCTGACTTTGTAACTGTAGTGGCTGCCGTAGCCGACCGGAATGGAACGATTAAACGGCTGAATAATTATTATGTGAAGTTTCACGTAGAAGGCGAGGGACGTATTCTGGGCGACGTAAGTGTACTGGCCAATCCTGCTCCGATAAAGTGGGGAACTGCACCGGTGCTGATACAATCAACATTGAAGCCGGGTAAAATAAAAGTGTCGGCAAGTGTCCTGTTTGCAGGTTCGCAAATGCCGGTCAGTGCCGTGCTGGAACTGGAGAGTGTAGCAGCGGAGCACCCGTCGGTATATTCAGAGAAAGAAGCAGCGCTTATTCCAGCCTCTTTCACCACCGGATTGGGAGAGGGAATCGCCAAATCGGATGCCGAGCTAAAACAAGAACAGTTACAGAAAGAACTGAATGTAAGAAGGCTGAAAGAGGTGGAAAAGCAGCAAGAAGATTTTGGGGAGAAGAAATAGTTTTCTTGCTTAGAATCAAAAAAACAGGGTTTCTACAATCATGAACAAGCGGTTGTGAAAATGATTATTTTCACAACCGCTCTGCATTTTCCGAATAAAAGTTCTGATCTCACTTCGGTTTCCAACTGTTTTTCCACTCTATAACAGGCATTCCCGCTTTATCAAATTCAATAGGCAGCCAGATATAGCGGGAATACATCAAGCTATCCGGTTTCCACACATCCGCCATAAAAATATATTTGTTTTCAGGCAAAGAAAGGACATAAGTACTTTGCCCTCCGAATGTCTTTTCAGCTCCCGGCCCGATAAACGGATGCGGATGTTGTGTCCACGGTCCCCAGATGGAAGAAGCTGAAAACATACGGGCTTCATTAGGAGCCCAACCGGTACAGCCGGATGTTATCATCCAATAGATATTGCCGTGTTTAAAAATGGCCGGCGCTTCATTGTGACCACCCGGAAAGATACGGATATACTTTCCCGTGTAGCCTTGATAATCATCCGTCAGTTCGGCAATCTGCAAGGTAAGATTCTCTTCGGACGAATAGATATGATATGCCTTCCCGTCATCATCCACAAACAAGGTCATATCGCGAGACATTTGTCCTTCCTTCAAATCACGCTGTACAAAAAAACCTTCCTCGACTGCTTTTCTCCATTCCGGAGTCCACCATTCCTTATATTTATCCCAATCCCACTGCATATTTCTGTCCGGCTGAGACATATTCATCGGAAATATTCCGGGATTAACACGCATGGAGCGGACAAAGCGATAAGGTCCCGCAGGAGTATCGCTCACCGCCATACCGACACGGGCGGCTTCATATCCCCTATCTTTCAGTTCAAGATGAAACCATAAAACAAATTTCCCGGTCTTCTTATTGTATATCACCTTAGGACGTTCCATAATACAGCCTTTCCCTATCTCACTTTCCGCTTCGGGTGATACAGGCAAGGCAACTCCCTCGTGCTTCCAGTTACATAAATCAGTGGATGAATAGCAATTCACCCCTACTTCGGTTATGAATCCTTTAGCCGGACGGTGTTCGCCAAACCAATAATATTTGCCGCCGTAGGCCAATATGCCCCCACCGTGCGCATTGATATACTCACCGTTAACATCTTTCCAATCACTCTGAGCCTTGCCGACCATTGCCAGCAAGACAAACAAACCCAATAAGACTAATACTCTTTTCATGCTGATTCATATTATATAAACAGAGGACAGAACCCTACTTGTCCGTAGAAGATTCCATCCTCTTAAAAAGTCAAAAACCTATTGAAAACCTTTTTTACCTTATCTCTCTGCCGGTTGGTCTGCCGTAACAGGCCAATACGGATTCTGATAGATAACCGACGTTGAAACATCACCCGGCGTAGAGGCGGTGAGTTGCAACTGCTTCACCATAATGGGTTGCAAGTAGTGAGCCATCTTCCAAGTACAACCCTCATAACCCGGCTGAGCAGCATAGCGCTCGAACGGACGGAGGTATTCGCTACGCTCCTTGGAAGACACGTTCGAATTTTCGGAACCATCGCCAATCAAGATTGACTTACCGTTCTCTCCGATGTACCATTCCTCCATCGGCGTATTCCACAAGTGCATACCTTCGATGTGATACGGATTCTCCATCAGTTGGTCCATCGCACGCCAACGACGCAAGTCCATATAGCGGAGACCTTCGGCCATAAATTCGCAACGACGCTCGCGACGAATGTTATAGAGTGTTTTGTCAACAAGCTTGCCGGCAGTATAAGCTCCCCAGTCATTCTCGGCCTCCTTGCTCATATCTGTCAAGGCGATGGTCTTGTTGAAATCTTCGTCCATCCCTGCACGACGACGCAAGGCTTTCCAATAATTCTGCGCGGTAGCGTCCAAGCTTCCGTTCAACAGATAGCTCGCCTCCATATAGTTGAGCAAAGCTTCAGTGGCGCGGAATACCACAGCCGCAGTATAACCACCACCATTGGCGTAATACTTACGATTGAACGAACCACCTTTGCGAACAACATAGCCGGTGACATAACCACGCTCGCTATCACTGTTGGTAATGCCGGGATAAGGCTCTTCCATAAACACTTCCGTACCTTCGCTGTTGTCAACCTCAAACAAGATGTTCTTCTGTCCGGGTTCTTTCAAAAATACACTGAGGCGGGAGTCACGGTTCATACGGACATTACCTATTTCCTTGTCACCCATATAATAGCCGTCTCCATCGGAATACGTTCCATGTGTATAAACCGGTGTGCCATCCTGCATCAAGAAGTTCTGCACCAATCCGCGAGTCAGACCGATACGATAGTTACCACGGCAGGCAGCCGCATTGATGTTGTGTGTTTCAATGCCACGGGCATATTGGCGCCACATCAGTACTTCGGGCACGTTACTCAAATCTTCCTGCGCATACATATCGAGTATGGGGTTGACAGGATCGGTGGCCGATTGCGGCACAAGACCTGTATTTTGGGTAAGTCGGTTCATATACTTATCACCCACTTCCTTGGCGGCTTCGGTAGCCTTCTTCAAGAAGAATTCTATCTCTTTTTCTATGCTCCCCTCGGGATAAGCATATCCGCTGTGCAAAGCGGCACCGGGCCATCCTTCACCACCGGGCACAAAAGCCGTACCTGCAAAGTTCTTCAACCAAGATGCTTCAAACAGAGCCACACGGCTCTTAATGAGCAGAGCCACATCGCGGTTGATGCGGGTAGTTGCCTTATCCACGTCTTTCATAAACTCAGCAGCTCTTTCCAAATCTTCGATGATGAAGCGTGCCACTTCATTTCGTGGCTGACGTTTGGAGGCTTCGACCAGTGACGCGGCATTATCAACCAAAGGTTCGGTAATAATAGGAAAATCGCCGAAGAGTTGCAACTTCTTGAAATATTCAAAAGCACGGAGGAAATACATCTCACCAATATAATGTTTCACATCGGGCAATGTACCGCTAATGGTATTCTGCGATCCGTCCATAGCAGTTCCGAACTTGGGCATCACCTGGCTCAAAAAGAAGTTGGTACGATAGATGCGCTCAAACTTCCAGTTGTCTTCCTCCGTATGGGGCACTCTCCATTGGTCGGTGGTAAAACGGTCATGAATGTAGTCATCCGTCTGATTGTCAGTATCGTTATCTTCACCATAGATGCCGTAGTCCCACTGTCCGTAAGAGGGCAGGATGTTGGGATATTCGTCATTCAAGTTGGCTTCCAGTTGAGCAGCCGATGTATAGTAAGTCTCGGGTGAAAGTTTTGACATAGGTTCGCGGTTCAGGAAATCCTCGCACGAGGTGGTTCCCCCAAGCAGTGCCACAGCTAAAGCGACTTGTGCAATATGCTGAATATATTTATGTCTCATAATTATGTCTATTATATTTAAAAGGTTCTATTGTTACAAAATATCATCTCGAATAATCTCCGTTAGAGTGTTACGCTCAAACCTACGGAAATAGTGCGCGACAAAGGGTATACGTTACCGCCACGTCCACCGCTGATAGTCTCGGGGTCGAAAAGCTTAATCAGGCTGGTACCGGTCCAGAGGTTCTCGCCCGATACATACACGCGCAGGTTCTGGAAACCGGCCTTGTTTACGATGCTACGCGGCAATGTGTAGCCCACTTGCAGGTTCTTCAAGCGAATGTACGAAGCATCTTGCAGGTAACGGCTCTGGGTTTCGTGATTCTGTTTGCTGTCAAAACGGGGACGAGGATAGTAAGCATTAATGTTGGCGGGAATCTCGTGACCTTCCAGACCAACAGGCTCTTCACGGAAATAATCCTGATGCTCCTTGAAGCCCATAGACCACCATTCGCTATCGGTAGTACCCCAGAAGATGTCGGAGTTTTGGAAGTAGTCACGCTTCATCACTCCCTGGAAGAGGGCGCGAATATCGAAACCTTTGTAAGCGGCATTCAAGTCGATACCGAACAAGAAACGTGGAGTGTCATTACCTATGACAGTCAGGTCGCCGTGATCATCGAGTGTCTGTGCGCCGCGAGTAATGCCGGGCTTTCCATCCAAGTCGGCATACATAATGTCACCTGCGCCCCATTTTTTAGAACCAATCTGGTCTTGTCCACCTACCTGTGCGATGTGAGCTTTCATCTCTTCCTCAGTTTTAGCAATGCCTACCGTTTGGAGGCCCCAGATTTCGCCAAGTTCACGTCCGGCAATAAAGTTACCATTACCGATGGCGTTGGTGGGATTACCCGGATAACTTTCTACATACGTGCGGGCATCGGAAAGATTGAACTTGATGCCATAATCCAAGCCAAAGCTCATCTGGTCGCGCCAGCCCAACGTAAGTTCCCATCCCACCGTCTTCAAGTCACAGTTATTGGTTTTTGGAGTAGCGATACCCAATGTGGCCGGAAGTTCTGGTGCCGGACCTACCATATTATCGGTAAAACGGGTATATACATCGAAAGTACCGGTGAGTCGGTTATTGAAAAATCCAAAGTCGAGACCTACATTCCAAGTGCGTACGGTTTCCCAAGATAATGCCGTACTAATCAGCTCGCCCACATAAGCTGTATTGGGGCGTACACCGTTCTGTAGCCATTTGCCACCAGCCATATTCAGTGTCATCAAACGATAAGTGGGATACCAGTCATTGGTGTTCATATTGCCCAACTGGCCATAGCTGGCGCGAAGTTTCAACTGATTGCATACATCCGTGAAATCTTCCCAAAAAGATTCTTGCGCAATGTTCCAGCCCAAAGAGAAAGAGGGAGAAAACTGCCAGCGGTTTCCTTCGCGGAAACGTGAAGAACCGTCGTAACGGAAGTTGGCCTCGGCCATATAACGATCTTGGTAATCGTAGTTCAAACGACCGAAGAAACCGGCTGTAGCCCATTCGTTGCGGTAACCTCCCAATTCATTGGCTTGTTCTTTGCCTTCACCGTTCAAACCGGAGATAAGGTCGAGTTCGGGCAAATCTTCGGATTGCAAGCCATATCCCTTGGCACTGAAGAAACGTTGGCGCATCTCTTCGCTTTGGAAACCGACCATCACCTTGAAGTTGTGGTCATCATTCAGCGTAAGCGAATAATTTGAATAAATGTTCCAGTTGGCATAGTTCTCTTTCTTATAATCCTGATAGAGGCTGCTGGTGCCTTTTGTATCAATGATATTGCCGTTCACATCGTGATTGTAAACCGGAAGAGATGTTTCGCGAGTGTCGCTATTAAGTGTACTATAGTTGAACTCTACGTGAGTTACCCAGTCCTTGACGGGCTCAAATATCAAAGCTGCCTGATGGTACAAACGGTCGCTTTGCCAATTACGGTCGCCTCCCAAGGCCAACTGTCCGGGAATACCGCCACCATTGTTGTCGAAGTAATAGCCGTTTTCATCATATACACTGAGGTTGGGCCACGTTTGGCGGCCTATGGCATTATACAAGCCCCCGTCACCGTTATCGCCTGTGCTGAAAGCCGTCGGGCGAAGCATATCCTGACGAACAAAGCGCATACTGTAATTGAACTTCATCCAATCGGTAAGTTCAGCGTTCACCTTGGCTGTAGCATTGAAACGCTTCATATTGTCAGTACCGTGACGGAGCAAACCACCTTGGTCCAAATAACCCAACGATGCATAGTAACTTATTTTTTCGCTACCGCCGCTGATGCTTACATTATGTTCCTGTGAGAACACATTATCCCGATAAATCTCAGAGAACCAGTCCGTATTGGCACAACTGGTTGTGTACGGGTCGCCTGCGGGCTTACCCCAAACCTTACCATCAGTTACGATACCACCCGTATTTGTCTTACCGGCAGCTTGCCAGTCAATCATCTTTTGCATCACATCCGGTTTAAAAATAGCCTGCCTGTCAGCATTGAGAGCTGCCTCGTTAAAGAAGTTGGCAAACGTATAAGAATCCATCTGTTCGGGCATATTGATAGGACTACCCCAGCGGAAACTGTTGTTGTAGTTTACGGTAGCCTTGCCACTCTTGCCTTTCTTGGTAGTAATCAAAATCACACCGAAAGGCGCACGGCTACCATAGATAGAAGAAGCAGCGGCATCTTTCAATACGGAAACGTTCTCGATGTCCTGCGGATTCACCAAGTCCAAGTCGCCTTCCATACCGTCAATCAAGACAAGCGGACTGCCGCTTGAGCCCTTACCGATGGTACCGTTACCACGGATGTTGATAGAAGCCGACTTATCCAAAGCGCCACTTGAAGAACTGATTTGCAAACCCGGTACCAAACCTTGCAAAGCCTGTGTGGCATTGGTCACCGGACGGGATTCAAGGTCTTTGGCAGTAGCCAAACCTACTGAACCGGTCAGGTTCACCTTTTTCTGTGTGCCGAAACCTACTACCACCACTTCATCCAGCATCTCGGTGTCTTCTTTAAGAGAAACGGTCATCGAAGTTTTCCCGGCAACAGGAATTTCCAGAGTGGTATAACCGATAAAACTGATAACCAAAGTGGCATCCGAAGGAACATTCAGAGAGAAATTACCGTCCATATCGGTAATGGTACCATTGGTGGTCTTGCCTTTTTCTATAATGCTGGCACCAATAACCGGTCCCGTCGCATCGTTGACTACCCCTTTTACGTTGATTGTTGAGCTTTGAGCGTTCATGAACTGAACATTCAGCAGAAGAATCAAACAAACCGCAAAAGTGCAAAACACTTTCGGTCCGAGTTCTTCAAAGAATCTCTGTTTTTTCATTGTACAAACTTTAAGATTAAAAATTGTTATCTGCTGTCATCACATCATGCAGTGAAAGCGATGGCAAATATAAGTACCTAACCCGCCAACAGCACTCCAATAATAACTCCGCTTGGTCGAATTATGGCTCACAGAGCTATTCGAGACATAATTCACCCCCAGAAAACATCAAAATCCCAAAGAACAACCAATGGAAGCAAAAACATCCTCAAGCGACCGTAAATTCTTTTATCCTGCAAAGCGTTCCACATATTCGGTAGGCAACATGCCGAACTCTTTCTTGAAGCAAGAACTGAAATACTTGGGATCATTAAAACCGACAGCGTAAGCCAGATCGGAGATGCGCACAGAACTGCCTTTCTCTTCCATAATGCGACAAGCGGCTTTCAGGCGAATATTGCGGATGAAAGCAGATGTATTAAGTCCGGTAAGCGACTTCAGTTTCTTATATAAAGTAGATTTACTGGTACCCATTTCGTCCACAAACTGGGGTTGGTCGAAGTCACTGTCTTCCAAGTGACGGTTTACGCAATCAATAGCACGTTGCATGAAGTCCTCGTCAAGGCTAGTGTAATTCATATCTTTCACTTCGAACACCAACTGGTGCTTGAAGTCATGCGCCGTACGTTCTTTCGTCTTCAGCAAATTACGGATGCGGGCATGTAACACAGCCAAGTTGAAAGGTTTTCCGATAAAGGCATCGGCTCCCACTTCGTAAGCCTCGGCGCGGTCTTCTTCCTTATTTTTGGCGGTGAGGAGAATAACGGGTATATGGCTGATTTCCAACTTGGTCTTTACATACTTACACAAGTCAATACCATCCATTACAGGCATCATTACATCGGTCACGATCAAGTCTATATCTTCATTATCGACTATCGTAACGGCTTCCTTTCCATTTTCGGCCGTGAATATGTTATAATCACGCTGGAGCAACCGCATCATCAGTTGAAGCAATTCCTCATTGTCTTCGACTACCAAAAGAGTATGCTGCTTGATTTTTTCCGTATGCTGGTTACCGACAGATACCATGATTGGATCGGCATCGTAAGTAATCGTCTTCTGTAACGGCAATACAGTTTCTTCGTCAATTTGCTCTTCGGTAAAGTAGGAACGATCAACAGGCAAGGTAACGACGAACTCCGCACCTTGGTTTACATCGCTATCTACACGGATTTCACCTCCGTGCAGCTCTACCAGGTCTTTAGTCAACGAAAGACCAATACCCGTCCCTATAGTATTGAACTTGCGGTAATCCCCTTCATAGAATCGCTTAAAGAGAGTTTCCTGCTTTTCTTTAGAGATGCCACAACCGTTGTCCTTTACACGCAAGCAAATAAAGTCTTTGTTCTCGGCATAGGAAAGCGTCACTTGTATATAGCCGCCTTCTTTATTGTATTTCGCCGCATTGGACAGGAGATTATACAATATCTTGTCAAGTTTATCCGTATCAAAGTATCCCATAATGGACTCCGGATCACAGAGTACGGAAAAATGAATTTTTCGTTTCTTGATAAGCGGTTGGAAAGATTCAGCTTCATTCTTCACAAAGGTGACTACATCACCAGGCGAGACCCGCAGTCTCAGATTACCAGTCTCCGCCTTTCGAAATTCAAGTATCTGCTGTAACAGGCGAATGAGGCGACGAATATTATTGGTCATTACCGTGTAAAGGTCATCATATCCGGAAACCTGCATTTTCAGCTCGTCCACCGTGGCCGAAATAATAGTAAGCGGCGTCAGCAATTCATGAGTGATATTCGTAAAAAACTGTAACTTGGCATGATTCAATTCTTCGGCTTTCGACTTCTCCATTTCACGCATACGCAAAGTATTGCGCAATATCATACGGTTGCGAACTACACGATAAGTAAGATATAGTAATGCAGCAAACAGCAAAGTATAAACGACATACGCCCACCAAGTAGCCCAAAAAGGAGGCAATACCACTACGGTAAGTTCCCGTATATCACTATTCCAGATGCCATTCTCATTGGTGGCTTTAAGGTGAAACTTGTATGTACCGCTCTCCAAGTTGTTGTAGTAAGCAAAACGGCGTCCGGCATCAGTATATTGCCATTCATCATCAAAGCCCACCAACTGATAAGCATAGCGGTTCAGTTCCGGATTCTTAAAAGACAATGCCGCAAACTCAACACTGAAATTATTGTAGGTGTATGGCAATTGTATTTTTTCGGTAAACGAAGGCATCATAGTGGATATTTTTGCTTTGACCTCGGGTTCAAGCGATGCGAAGGAACGGTTGAATATCTTTATATCAGTAATCAAGGAAGGTACTTGCTCATTGGCAGCAACCAGAGAAGCCGGGAAAAAACTATTGTATCCCTTACTCCCGCCAAAAAAAAGTTCATCGCCACGGCTGCACGAAGAATGAGGCAGGAAGAAATTATCGAGCAAACCGTCCGCTGTAGTATAGACACGCACGGCAGATAAGGACTCATCCGCCGGAACACTCAGCTGTACCAAACCAACGTTCGTTCCCATCCATAATTTTCCTTGTCTGTCTTCTTCTATAGAACTGATCAAGTCACCTGGTATATTATAGGAATGGCTTTTTTCAAGAAAAGCGTCTTTCTTACGATCATAAAGGTATAGTCCATTTCCTTCCGTTCCGGCCCACAACCTGCCAGCCTTATCAACATGCAAGCACAAGACTGAATTTACCGCCAGTTGTTTGTTTCTCTGGCTGTAATTATTGTATTTCAGAGTTTCTGCATGGGTTACATTCCCTCTGACATGTATAATACCACAGTTAGCCGTTGCAACCCATACGCTACCGTCAATATCTTCCACAATATCCCTCACATGATACCACGTGGAAACACCACCATTTTCAAAAGGCATCACCCCGAATTTATAGTAACCTCCATCCTCAAGATTTACTCCCAAGCCACCGCGGCATCCTACCCAACAATTCTTCCGGCTATCTTCATACAATGCCGTCACACAGCGGGAATACAAATAGCGGGTGTTGGCATCAGTAAGCACCTTCACCTTCTCGCCCTTACGGTAAACAAGGATACCACCATCGTAAGTACCGAACCAAAGCTCTCCATTGGCACGCTGAATAACCGTATTGACAGTGGGCACGCTCTCCACTTCCGAAAATTCGGGAATACGGGTATGGAAAACCTGCTCACCGGTTTCAGAATCCTTGCGGACTACGCCATAGCTTCCGGCTCCCAACCAGAGGTGATTTTCCGAATCGGCAAAAACGACACGTACAGCAGTGCTGGGCACATCTTCTTCTACTACATTCAACTGATGGCCGACAAAAGGCGTTTGCTTCGTATCTGCCATCAAAGCACCCCCTCCGATGGATCCCAACCAGATATTATTGAAATTGTCGCGCAGCAACGTGTTTATTTCATCACACGGCAAGTAGTAGGGCGAACGCCTCGACTTATAGTTAATGAATCGTCCGGGTTTGTCGTACTCCATGATGCTCAGCCCCGAACGCGTACCCACCCACAGGGTATGGGTATTCAAGTCTTCCACAATATCATACACGATATTGTCCGAAAGTGTAGTATCATCGCCTGCTTTATGGGTATAGCAAGTATAGGAGACCTGTTCCATATCCTTAGGATGGTTCAGCAGGAACAATCCACAATCCCAACCACCGACCCACATACGTTCGTCGGCATCCTGATAAATAACGTGTGCCGAATTACGTTCGTTTATTAAGGGATAAGCATAGAATTTGTTTTTCTCGGGAGAGTAACGATGAAGCCCGTCAGACCAAGTTCCGATCCATAATTCCCCTTCTGAATCTTCGAATAAAGATTTGATGGGAGCCTGCGCCAGCATACCGCAATCTTGCATATTGTCATATACGATAAAAGAGTCTTGCGACGGTACATACCTGCACAATCCGGAATCAGATCCTACCCATACCGTATTGTCCTTTGTAACGAGCAAACAAGAAACTGTATTGTTAGGAATGGCAGGCGAACTATACTGATACATTTCACCCGTCTTCTTATTGAGTCTGTTCAAGCCCTCTTGAGTACCAATCCATAGGTTGCCCTCGTAATCATCGGCCAGACAATAGATGTTATTGTTCGTAAGCAGCCCCGGGGTATCCAGATTAGACTTATATACGGTAACCCGATAACCATCATACTTGGCAAGCCCATAGCGGGTGGCCAACCAGATGAAACCTTCCTTATCCTGATAAATCTTCTGAACTTCATCAGTGGGAAGACCATTGAGAGTCGTTATTCGCTTGAACTTGAGATGTGAAATGATAGTTGTATTTGCCGCGTTGAGAACCGTAGTAAATAAAAACAATAAGACAAATGAAATACCACATCGGAAACTCGCTCTATTTTTCATGCCATTAGTTACTTGAATATCCGCAAATATAGGGAGTTTCCAACTATATAAAGAGGGATTATGTGTATTTTTAGTCCGCAAATAGTTCAATCAAGCCTATTCCAGCCATTTTAAAATAAGTCTAATATCATATCAACAAACACAGTCCCGGCTGCAACAGCCTTCGCTGTCCTTCTCTTCCATAAATATGAAGAGACGTAAATCAAGCAAATGCTGTCTTTAGACAACTCCGCAAGACTTACGTCCCTCAAACTAAAATAGATCCGGTATTTCCTTCCTCAACTATGAAAGTTTACTTCAGCCCTATCTCATGGCGCACCGGCGAGAGAATGAACGTAAACTCATAATCACCGTAAGGTACCAGATACTCAGGACGAGCTATGCGCCCCCAGCTGTCTTCACAACCCAACCCCATCTGCACCTTGTCGATACAGAGATTGGTCAAGTCGGCTTCATCCACCTCTTGAGAGTGTCCCTGCTGTTTGTTCAAACCTTCGTCCAAAGACTCGATGGTGTAGTGCAAGGCAGAGGCAGAGAAAGGAGCGGACGCTACAATCCGGATGCCATTGCCGGCTCTATCCAGCATCTTCCACCAGCGAACGTCACTTTTTGCACCATTCTCCTGCGGACGGATATAAGGATAGAACTGTTCAGTCACGCTCTGGCGGTAGATACCCAAATCCGTACAATGATTACGGTCGATATAGTTCTCGACCGGACCGCGTCCGTAGTATTCGACAGTTTCGAAACTGCGGGGCATAGGCATCTGCATTCCGAAACGGAACATGTTCGATACTTTGGCGTTCTTATCGGCTGTCAGCTTCTGGGTTACCTTGACGGCACCGGCGTTGTTGATGACATAGGTCAGATTCAACTTGCCGGAAACGCCCGGCATGTCGTAAGCCGCTTCCACGATGACCTGATTATTCTCCGTACGCTGGTTAAAAGAAGTCAGCTTGATTTCCGGATTCTTCCAGACAATGTATTTGCGTTGCAGGCCTGCACCGAAGTCGTTGTCGGTAGGAGCGCGCCAGAAGTTGGGCTTCAGCGCCTCACCTTCCTTAATCATATCCTGTCCGTTCACTTCATACTTGGTCAGATAACCGTTGTGCTTGTTGATTTCCATACGGAAAACATCACCGGAAACGATGAGATACTTCCAATCGTTGTCCTGCACTTGGGGAGCCGTCACCTCGATATTACTCTGTTCGCAGTTCTTCAGTTCCATGGAAGGAGCCTTGTAAGGATTGAGCGTCAGCTGGTCTTTTGCCACCACATGGCCGGCGGGCAGCAAACCTTCGGGGTTCTTCAACTTGTAGGAAACATTCAGCAGCCATTCGGTGCATTGGCAAGTCTTGCCCAAGTCCAGCTTAATCTTGGCAGTCTGTTGGGGAGCCACGTCCAGATTCTCCATACGGCCGGTACGTATCACTTTACCGCCTTTCAGCACCTCCCACTCCATGTAGTAGGCAGAAAGGTCACGGAAAAAGTTTTCGTTATAAACATTTATCTCTCCCTTTGCCAAATCGGCGGGAGTCGTCCAGATATTCTGATAGAAATAGCCGACCTCATACATGTGAGGATTGGGCACACGGTCCGGACTGATCAGGCCATTATTACAGAAGTTGATGTCACTGGCATCAAAACGGTTGAAGTCACCGCCGTATGCATAAATCATCTTGCCGTTCTTGCCCGTCCATCGCGGAGACTGGTCAACAAAGTCCCAGATGAAACCACCTTGGAACTTAGGGTATTTACGGACCAAATCCCAATATTCCTTAAAACCACCTTCCGAGTTCCCCATGGCATGAGCATACTCACACTGTATCAAGGGCTTTGTCATGGAAGCATCTTCACAATACTCCCTGCAAGCATTATATCCCCGGTACATCGGGCAATAGATATCGGTTTTCCCCGTCTTGCCGGCCTGTTCATACTGGCAGGCACGGCTCGGATCTTCCGCCTTTACCCAATCGTATGCAGCCTCAAAGTTGGCGCCGTATCCGGCTTCATTGCCCAAAGACCAGAAGATGATGCTGGGGTGATTGAAGCCACGCTGCACATTGCGTTGGTTCCGTTCCAGATGCGCCTTCTTGTAGCCTGGGTTTTTAGCGAGCGTTTTTTCTCCGTACCCCATTCCGTGAGATTCGACATTGGCTTCCGCCACCACATAGATACCGTATTGGTCACAAAGGTCATACCAGAGATTATCATCGGGATAATGGCAGGTACGCACTGCGTTAAGGTTGAACTGTTTCATAATCCGGATATCTTGAATCATGCGTTCACGAGAAATGACATAACCGCCATCCGGATCCATTTCATGACGGTCGGCTCCCTTGAAGAGGACAGGCTGGCCATTGACTAATATCTGAGAATCCTTCAGTTCGATTTTACGGAAACCCACTTTAACGGGAATCACTTCGCCACTTCCCTGAAGAGTGGCACGCAAAGTATAGAGGTAAGGGGTCTCGGCAGTCCATTTATTGGGATTTTCGATATTCATGACCACTGTTCCGGTGCCATGGGCAGTTTCTGCTGCCACCGTTTTGCCTGCCGCATCAAGAAGTTCCAGGCTGACGTTGCCGCCACCCTTGAGGCTGAGCGCTACACGCAATGAACCATTCCGGTAATCGGCATCCAAATCGGGAGTGACGCGGATATCCTCAATACGTTTCTTATTGCGGGCATAGAGGTAGCAATCACGGCCTACGCCGCTGTAACGGAAGAAATCCTGGTCCTCAAGATAAGTCCCGTCACACCAACGGAACACCTGAAAAGCGATCAAGTTCTTCTGTCCGGCTTTCAGATAAGGGGTCAGATTAAATTCCGCCTCCAGCTTACTGTCCTCGCTATACCCCACATAACGACCGTTCACCCACAAATACATATTGGAAGTCACAGAGCCGAAATGAGCGATGATCTCCTTCCCTTTCCAATCAGCGGGAACCACTATCTCACGACGGTACGAACCCACATGGTTGTTTTCAACAGGCACGAAAGGAGGATTATTACGGTACTGGCTACGCCAGGCATAGCCAACATTGACATAAATAGGATCACCGAAACCGTTCAGTTCCCACACGCCGGGAACAGGCATATCGTTCCAACCCTTATCATTGAATCCCGGTTTCCAAAAATCAGTGGGACGCGCATCGGCGTCTTTCACCCAATAGAATTTCCACGTACCGTTCAAAGTCATGAAATTGGTGGATTTTTCTTTGGCCCCACGGCCGGCCGCATCAGCCGACTCGTACGCGAAATAATTAGTGTGCATCGGGGCACGGTTCACGGCATTGACTTCAGAGTCGCGCCATTCGTTGAAAGACTGCGCGTTCGCCATCAAAGCAAACGTAGCGAGCAGCCCTGTAATGAGATGTTTTTTCATGGTAATGAATTTGATATAATATTTGTGTAATGATATAGCAATTCTTATATCTGTCGCCGCAAAGATAAAAATAATAAATTCTGTATAACGTTGAATTATGGTTCGAAAAAGATAAAATACCAACTATTTATAGAAAAAAAACGAAAATAACCGCTTTCTCCCGCCAAAACCTTACTTTTGTACCCAACAAACGTTTCAAGCTATGGCAGGTATCTACATCCATATTCCCTTTTGCAAAACCCGGTGCATCTACTGTGATTTTTACTCCACTACCCGTAGCGAACTGCAACAACGCTACATACATGCATTGTGCCAGGAACTGAAAAACCGGAAAGATTATCTGAAAGACGAGCCTGTGAAAACCATCTATTTCGGTGGCGGTACTCCCTCGCAACTTTCCGGGGAGGACTTTTCTTCCATATTCAGAACCATCGAAGATACCTATGGACTGGAACATGCCGAAGAGATTACGCTTGAAGCCAATCCCGACGACTTGACGGAGGAATATGCCGCCATGCTGCAAGCTCTTCCCTTCAACCGCATCAGCATGGGAATACAGACTTTTGATGATGCCACCCTGAAACTGCTGAACAGACGCCACAACTCCGCACAAGCCATCACTGCCGTGGAACGGTGCCGGCAGGCAGGCTTCCGGAATATCAGCATCGACTTGATTTACGGCCTGCCGGGCGAGACGGACAAACGATGGGCGCATGACCTCCAACAAGCCGTCAGCCTCAACGTGGAGCATATCTCCGCCTATCACCTGACCTATGAAAAAGGAACCCGTATCTACGAAATGCTGCAAGCGCACCGCATCCGTGAAGTCGATGAAGACAGCAGTGTACGTTTTTTCTCTACATTGACAGATACCCTCGGCAATGCAGGATATGAGCATTATGAGATTTCCAATTTCTGCAAGCCCGGCATGCATTCCCGCCATAACACTTCTTATTGGAAAGGAATTCCTTATTTGGGATGCGGACCTTCCGCGCATTCTTTCAATACGGAGGCAAGAGAGTGGAACCTATCTTCCCTCGACACTTACATAGACTCAATAGAGAAAGGGCACCGTTCTTACGAAACAGAAGTCTTGGATAAAGTGACACGCTACAATGAATGTGTCATGACTTCACTGCGTACAAGCCGGGGAGTATCTTTAGAATATATAGAACAGGCATTCGGAACGGAATTCCGGCAATATTGCCGGAACATGGCTGCCCCGCACTTAAAAAGCGGCAAACTCAATATACATAACGATTATCTCTCCCTTACGCGAGACGGCATCTTTATTTCAGACAACATCCTGAGTGACCTGATGTATGTGGAAGAATAAGTAAATCCCCGACAGCATGACCGAACAAGAAGTCAGACGATATTTGCGCCAAATGAAAGAAGAAGACTCCGAAAGAGCCTTCCATGGTTTCTACAACCTGTGCCATGACCGCCTGTTCCGTATTGCCTACTATTATGTAAAACGCCAGGACTGGGCACAGGAAATAGTCCTCGATGTATTCATGCGCCTTTGGGAACAGCGTATAAAGTTACCCGAAATAAACAACATAGAAGACTATTGCTTTATTCTTACCAAGAATGCTGCTCTCAACTATCTGGAAAAAGAAAACAGACACGCTATCCGGCCTGCCGACCAACTTCCCGAACCTGCCGACCAGGCCAACTCACCGGAAGAGACCCTCATCAGCGAGGAACTCTTCGCGCGTTATGTAAAAGCGCTCGACCGCCTTCCCGAACGTTGCCGTGAAGTTTTCATCCGAATACGCGAAGAGAAACAAAGCTACGCACAAGTAGCAGAAGAATTGGATATAAGCGTGAAAACAGTAGATGCACAACTTCAAAAAGCACTTACCCGGCTGAAGGAAATGCTGCTTCCGGAATAGTCTCCTATAGAATCCTGCAACCCAAACCGGCACATCCTGCATCTTTAACATTTTTTTTGAGAATCCCGATAGGGAGTTTCCCTAAAGCAGCTGTCTTTACCGGTAAAGAACTAAACGAATAAGACTTATGAGAAATTTATGTAAAAAAGGAGCAGGCATCTTGCTTGCCGTGCTTTGTTTAAGCGCATGCAGTGACAGTAAATCCAACTATCCGGGCGAATATGTCGGTTTCGAAAAGATGACGGCCACCTACACATTCAGCAAAACAGCGGAAGACCAGGATATCAGTATCAAAATCATTGCTGCCGAGAAACAGGATAAAGACAGAGAGGTGACTCTTGCGGGCAAATGGAAGCCGGGCGAACAACCCGCATTCAGGTTAATGGACACGAAAGTGATTATTCCCGCAAAAAAGAAATCGGCAACGGCACGCATACGTTTTTTTCCCAGGCAGATGAAACAAAATACAGAAGTCAGGATTATCTGTTCGCCCAAAGACAAAAATGTGAAACAAACCCAACTAACCTTGAAGTTAGTGGTCAAATAGAACTATAATGAGAATAAAGGACGAGGATTTTGACAAAATACTGAATAAGCTGGTCGCTTCCACCCGCTCACCCCGCGGACGTTTTTCGGCCGAGAACAGCTGGAAAATGTTGGAACGACGGCTATTTGTCCGCAGAAACCTACGGACACTCTGGATACGTGTGGCAAGCACTGCCGCCATAGTCTTGCTATGCGTAGCAAGCTGGGCCGCCTATCAGTACATTTACCTTGCGCCCATCCGGCAACAGGAGGCTCCAACGGCTACAAGCACCACCACGCCTTCCACGCAACGACAAGGGCCTCTCGTCTTCAAGCAGCAACCTTTGCAAGAAATAGCCCGTCAACTGTCTGCCACCTTCAACGTACACATCTGCATAGAAGGAGACAGTCTGCAGAATTACCGCATGACGGCCACCTTCCAAGAAGGCGAGAACCTCACAGAAATCCTCGACCTGCTGAAAGAAGCAGGGAACTTTACTTATAACCAAGCAAACGATACTATAACCCTTACCAGCAAGCTTAACTAACCATGGACTATCCGACTATCTGTTCACACCACCACATCAGAACCGTGTTCCTGATGTGCGTGGTTCTCCTGAGCCTCCCGCTAAATGCACAGAATAAAGGAACAAAACTAAACCTTAACATTCGCAACGCCACTCTGGAAAGCTTCGTGAAGCAAATGGAAAATTCCACCGGCTTCTCTTTCATCTATGGAGAAGAGGTCAAATTGACCCGGCGCATCACCTTAGAAGCCAAGCAACAGACCGTCAGCGAAATACTACAGCGTGCTTTCCAAAACGAACCTATCAGGTTCGAAATATCCGGAAAGCATATACTGCTCTACAAGCGGCCTATGCCGCAGAAACCTGTTAGCCGTAAATTCACGATCAGCGGATACGTGACAGACGGGACGTCTTCCGAGACGTTGATTGGTGCCAATATCATTGAGAGTCGTCGTTCCACAGGTACTGCCACCAATCCTTTCGGTTTCTACACTCTTACCCTGCCGGAAGGAGAAGTCAATCTGGGCTTCTCCTACCTGGGGTATGAAAAGTTCCACACTCACTTCGAACTCGACAAAGACACCATACTCAACATCCATTTGACTGTCAACAATCAATTGGCAGAAGTCGTAATCTTGTCCGACAAACGGGACGCAGGCATAAAAAGCACAGCTATGGGGACCAATGAAATCCCCATGTCCCAAATACAACATACGCCTACCATACTCGGTGAAGCCGACCTGTTGAAGACCATCCAGCTGATGCCCGGCGTACAGGCCGGCATGGAAGGTTTCTCCGGCATGTATGTACGTGGCGGAAGCTCTGACCAGAATCTGGTGATGCTGGACGGAATCCCTGTTTACAATGCCGACCATTTATTGGGAGTATTCTCCATCTTCACACCCGAAGCCGTGAAAAACGTGACATTGTTCAAAAGCAGCTTTCCCGCCCGCTACGGCGGACGTCTTTCATCCATAGTGGATGTACGTACCAACGACGGGGACATGAAACAATACCACGGTTCGTTCAGCATAGGAGTGCTGACAGACAAAGCGCATATAGAAGGCCCTATCGTAAAAGGGAAGACATCATTCAGTTTCAGTGCACGGGCTATGCCTACTGCATTTTTCAAGAATCTCATTGTGAGCAAAGATGACGTCTCCCCCAACATCCACTATACAGAAAAATACAATTACTACTTCTATGACGTCAATGCCAAGCTGAACCATAAGTTCAATGACCGCAGCCGCCTATTCTTAGGATTCTACCGGGGGAAGGATCATTTCCACTACGACTCCCATGAAGACTACCTCGGCACAGGTTCATCCGGACGCATATCATACTATGACAGCAAAAATCATCTAAACTGGGGAAATACCGTAGCCTATGCACGCTGGAACTACGTTTTCAACAATCGTCTTTTCAGCAACTCAACATTCTCCTACAACAGTTATCGGATGACACTGACAGGTAACATGAATGACGTAAAATACAATAATGACCAAACGCAGAATTACAATCGCTACAGCTCGAATTTCCATTCGGGAATCCGTGACTGGAGCGTGCGGACAGATTTTGACTATACTCCCATACCTGAACACCACATAAAGTTCGGCGGTGAATTTATCCACCATGTATTCAGTCCCGGTGTCTCCACTTCAAAAATGCAGGAAGTGGAAGGCAATGTAGCACTGACCGACACTCTTTACCATACCAGCACCAGCCGTGACATGAACGGACTGGAATTCTCCCTTTACGCCGAAGACAACTTCACTGTCAGCAATAACCTCAGTCTGAATGCCGGACTACGGGTCTCACTGTTTCACACCCAAGAGAAAAGTTATCTGTCGGCACAGCCGCGCCTATCAGCCCGCTATGAATTCGGGGACGGATTCTCGGCCAAGGCCTCCTATACCTGCATGAGCCAATATGTACACTTGTTGTCTTCCACCCCCCTGTCCATGCCTACCGATCTTTGGGTCCCCATTACCCGAAACATCCGCCCCATGTACGCCAACCAATATTCATTGGGAGGATATTACACAGGGTTTCCCGGCTGGGAGATTTCCGTAGAAGGCTATTACAAACAAATGAAACATATCCTGGAATATCAAGACGGAGTATCGTTTTTCGGAACTTCCACCAATTGGGAAGAGAAAGTAGAGACAGGGCAGGGGCGCTCGTTCGGCCTGGAAGTCCTGGTACAGAAAAACCTGGGACGTACCACCGGATGGCTATCCTATACCTTGTCAAAAACAGAACACCGTTTTCCCGACGGCAGCATCAGTCAAGGAAACTGGTTTCCTTATAAATATGACCGCCGCCACAACATCAGCCTCTGCCTGAACCATAAGTTCAGTGAACGTATAGACGCAGGTGTCTCCTGGATATTCAATACCGGCGGCTGTATCACCGTACCCGAACGCGCTACCGTCATCATCCGTCCCGACGGCAGCACGGAGCCCGGAAGTCACATATCGCAACGCAACAATTACCGTTTGCCTGCGAACCACCGCCTGAATGTCGGCATCAACTTTCATAAGAAGACAAAACATGGCATGAGAACCTGGAACATCAGCCTGTACAACGCCTACAACGCCATGAACCCGAATATCGTGTACAGCAAATGGCAGATGGAAAGGAATATGAATGATTATTACGATCATAATTACAACGGAAAACCGGGGGAAGCCCCCACGCCCAAGGAAGAAGGCAAAACCATTATCAAAAAACTGACGATACTGCCTTGCATACCTTCTGTGACCTATACCTACAAATTCTGAACAGCCAAGTATAATTCATTTAAAAAAGTCCGGATATGAAAACTAAAAAAATGAAACGTTCCTCTATTATATGTACTTACATGCTTGCCGCCGTATTCCTGCTCGGTTGCGAGAATGAAATCCCCTACCATCCAGGCAGCCATAAGCCCCTGCTCATCATGAATGCCCTGCTTACTGCCGGAGAAGCGGAAAACTATGTATATCTGCACCTCAGCGAAGGCAACAGTATCAAGCCCGTAAAACAAGCCACGCTCTCGTTCTACGTAAACGGGCAGTTAGCTGAAGAGCCCCAACCGGTTACGCCCTCCAAGAATGCCCCCATGACGTTTTGCCTGCGCACTGTTTTCCGCCCGGGCGACCATATCCGTCTGGAGGCAACAGCCGAAGGCAAAGACTATTGCGTAGAGAGTGAGGTGACCGTCCCGCAACCGGTCAAAAGCATACAAGTAGATACCTGTGTCACAAAAATACTCCAATGGGGCGGCATGAGAGATTACCGCCGGATACTGGTCAGCCTGCACGACCTTCCCGGCGAGAAAAACTACTACCGGCTGGAAGTGCTCAACAACTATCGCATAAAAGCCAGTCATCCAGCCCCTTCACTGAACGAAGACGGAAGCCAAGTTACCGATGAGTCCGGCAATCCCGTTTATCACTACAAGGATACCATCTTCAACTATACCGACCGTGAACTGATAAACCGGGAAGACATCATTTTGACGGATGGGCATATCTCCAATTCCGACCAGGATGAAGACAACGAGATGTTTCCCATCATCAACAACAAATACAACATATTCACCGACAGTCAGTTTGCCAATTCCCATGCAACATTAAAGGTATATACGGCTCTCGGCTTAGACTATCTGAATGGATACCAAAACGTTTACGCCTCCCTGCAGTCTCTAAGCGTACGCATGCTCAGCCTTAACCGGGACGAGTATCTTTATTTCAAGGGTCTGAACTGCATGGACGACGACTATGACGCCACTCTGATGGAACCAGTCAGTTTACCCACAAACGTCAAGGGCGGACTGGGCTTTGTCGGACTTTGCGCGGGAACCCAAATAACAATGGACTTCCCCAAATAGCATATGTCTTTTTGTAAACAAAAAGACTATTCATCCTATCAAAACAAACAGAATCATCCCTACTTACTATTACATTCGTATTACAAAACAGCTATCAAACAGCCATTTTCACATCCCAAAATTGATATAAGTCAAGAAATGATGGTATAACCCACACTTTCCTCCCTATCCGTTTTTGTGTTATAAAACATATTTCTATATTTGCACAGGTAAAAAGAAAAGCTAAGCGATTAGATCGTTTTCAATAGGTATTAGCTTAGAATAAGATTAGTTTTTAGGAATAACAATTAAAAAAGTAGGTATTATGAAACGTTTAGGATTAACATTAGTAGCAGCAGTCTGCCTGGCTGCTACGACATTTGCAGCAGGAAACCAACCTACGACTGCAAAATGGGAAGGCAATATCAACGTAACCAAGTTGGGTAAATATTTAAAATTAGATGCCGTCCAACATGAAGAAGTCGCAAACATCTGCGAATATTTCGACGAACAGATGTCACGCGCCACTACTTCAAAGAAGAACCAAGAGAAGTTGCTCCGCAACGCAGTTTATGGCAATCTGAAATTGATGAAAAAGACTTTGAGCGAAAAGCAATATGCCGACTACGCCAGAGTATTGAATGCCACGTTGCAGAACAGAGGTATCGAAGTGAAGTAAAATCCGCTTCGCATAAATACGGAATACGTATTTGAATCACGATAAAAAGGGCACTGAACCAGATTCAGCGCCCTTCTTTTATGTTAACACCATTCATACGGTGTTAACCCCTCTAACCAGTTATTGTATTATTTTACTTTCACAAGCAAAAACGATCTTGCAATTCTTTCTTGTACTTCTTTGAGACAAGCAATTCGGTCACCTTGTCAAAAGGAGGATACAATATGCACCTGTTGTCCTTGATGAGCATCAGATAATCAATATTGATGATATAGGATTGATGTATCTGCACAAAACAAGGGGAATACTGGGTAATCTGATCGGCAGTCATCCCGCGTCGCAACACCAGCGGCGGCTGGTTATTAAGAATCACTTCCCATTGCTTGCGGTCGGAACAATACCGGAAAAAACCGATCTCAACAGGGCGCAGGGCACGCATATCGTTGGTCGGAGTGAATACAATAAAAGTCTGCCCCGTATGTAACGGAATCCCTACAGGCACTACCGTTCTCCGCCTCACCTCCACCTGCTTCACGAAACGTACAAGGATATCCTTCAAGTCCTGTTCCTCAAAAGGTTTCAGCAGATAGTCGAACGCAGCCTCACGAATAGCCTGTATCATATACTTGTCATAAGCCGTATAGAAAACCACCCGCATGTTCCATGCTACACAGTCACGCATCTCCTGCAGAAGTTCCATGCCTGTCATATCCGACATCTCTACATCCAGAAACAGCAAATCTGGTTGTATTTTAGCAATCAACTTCTTCCCCTGCTTGCCATTCCGCGCAGTTCCTTCCAAGGAGAAGCGGGCATCCTTCCTCAATTCAAAACTCAAATTTTCAAGAGAGTCTTCATCGTCATCCACTATTACTACCTTGTACTTGTCCATGTTTATCTTTTGTTTTCTTTTGCGAATATAAATATTATCTTGTTTACATACAATACTAATACAAGACATTTATGGACTATATGACCGTAAAGGAGATTATCCTTGCCAAAAACAAGATTAAACAGTCTCTCTTAAATTCTATAATCATATTTATCAGGCAATAGGAAGGTAACTTCACAGCCTGTCTCACCATTGTCCAAGGATATATTATGCACAGAGACATCAATTGATTCCTTGTTTTTCATGTTCAGAATCTGGATAGTCTGCATAATGACTTTCATCCCCGTGCCAGTGCCCCTATTTGAACTATTCGGACGATAACCGCCACCATTGTCCACAATTTTAATGCAAACACCACTTTTCTGGCGCAACTCAAGCACCTCATTTTCTTTCTCCCGTATAAAGACTTTCTGTGCCATCACGGTAGAATCCTGCTGATAACACAAGGCAAGATCCGCCGTACGCATTCTGACACGTTCGTTGCGGATAGAATCATCCATCCGTTCGTTCTCTTTCAGATAAAAATAGGCTTGCCGGTAGTTTCCCGCTTCTTCATAATACTGCTGAAGATATCTGTTTCTCAGAGGACATCATGCACGTTTTGGATGCCACCGCAAGATAATTATAACGCACCAGACTATCTTTAACGGTCTGCATCTTCTGTAAGGTACGTGCCCTCACCTTCCGGGGTGCGATGTAGATATGCAAACTTAGCATTTTTTAGCGAAATACGGCAATGCAAGTGTCCTAATCTGTTATTTCACCGTTACCATAGTCGCCCCGAACCCATATTCCTGGAACGAAGCATCCTGATGCCTGAAATTGGGGTACTTCCGCTTCAGTTCGTCCAACAAGGCTTTGCGCAACACCCCGTCACCTTTTCCGTGGATAAAGACGATACGCTGTTCACGCTTTCCTTTGTACTGTTCCAGTACTTCACGAAATTTATCCAGCTGATAATTCAGCATCTCACTGCTACTCATCCCCCGGGTATCATCCAAGAGTTCACCGATATGCAGGTCTATTTCAATAATCCCGTTCTTGCCGCCACGCTTGACAATGGTCTGGGGCTTGGAAGAGACATGATCCTCTATTGTCTTCTTCTGTATCAAGGCCTCCTGCAACTCCTCGGCGGAAACATAAACCTGCCTGGCAGGAAGGTCATTCTTGATAATATCATAAACCAACGCCGGAGTTTCAAAGAAATCCGTACTTTGGAAAGTATGCAGTTTATAGAACTTCACCGTATCGATACGGAGTTCCACACTGACAGAAGGTTTCATGACAAAGGAACGGTTGTCCTTGAAAGCTACCAGCTGCACAGCCACCCTTTCACGGTCATTCAGTTCCGACTTTTCGAATTCTTCCAGCAACAGCTTGGTATTCGGTTCGACAACCCCATGCGAACGGACAGTCCAAGCTTTGCCCTCCGCACTGAGGTAAACATAATATAGACAATAATTGCTGTCGTTTACCAGATATGTCTCGAAAGGAGTGGTACTGACCGCCTTTATATCTTCCGGAACAAAGGCCAGAAAAACATTCAGTATGTCCCCGCCTTTCATTTCCGGCTGACGATAAACCGATATCTCCGGTTTCGCCAAGCGCCCGGCCGGCACTTCCTGAATATTTGAAGAAGCATTTGCGGTTTTGGAAGTGACAAAAACAGGACGTGCCGCCTGTTCCTCCTCCTTCTTCTTGGCAGCCGCCTTTGCAGCCGGAGTAGGTACATTATAATCGTCCGTTTCAATGACCACGCACTCACGGACAGGCATAGGGATATCAAAACCGTCGGCATCTTCTACCAATACTATATCTTTTCCACGGAATCCTGTTACCACACCGCCTCCCACCTCACTGAGAAAGCGGACTTTATCTCCTATTTTCACCATTACATTTACGATTTTACGATTTACAATCTACGATTGGAATGACTTAAAAGTTCCAATTGCTCCACAAAGATAATGTAAATCGAGGGCATTACTTTTAAGCCAGGCTGAAAAAGTGATACCGGAATTCATTTTATCCTATTATATCCGTACCTTTGCACACCGTAAAAAGCAAAGTCATGAAACAAGATCCGAAACATATCCATATCAGCGAATTCAACTATCCGTTGCCGGACAAGCGTATCGCCAAATTTCCACTGCCCCTACGAGACCAATCCAAATTATTAATCTACCGCCACGGTGAAGTCTCAGAAGATGTTTTTACATCATTACCCGGCTATCTCCCGTCAGGCAGTCTGATGATATTCAATAATACCAAGGTGATACAGGCACGCCTGCATTTCCGTAAAGAAACGGGAGCCTTGATTGAGGTGTTTTGCCTTGAGCCGATACAGCCCAATGACTACGTTCTCAATTTTCAACAAACGGAGCATGCTGCCTGGCTGTGCATGATAGGTAATCTGAAGAAATGGAAAGAAGGCGTATTGATACGTGAAATGACTGTAAAAGGCAAACCGCTTACACTGACCGCCGAACGTGGCGAATGCCGCGGCACCAGTCACTGGGTGGATTTCCGCTGGAATAACCCGGAAATAACTTTCGCCGATATTCTCGAAGTATTCGGCGAACTCCCCATCCCTCCCTATCTGAACCGTGAGACGCAGGAGAGCGATAAGGAGACTTACCAGACGGTGTATTCCAAAATCAAAGGATCAGTGGCAGCACCTACCGCCGGACTGCACTTCACTCCCCGCGTATTGGATGCCTTGAAAGAGAAAGGAGTCGATCTGGAAGAACTGACCCTTCATGTGGGGGCCGGTACTTTCAAACCTGTAAAAAGCGAAGAGATAGAAGGGCATGAGATGCACACTGAGTACATCTCCGTAACCCGTAATACCTTAAAGAAGTTGATAGCGCATGAAGGCAAAGCCATCGCAGTAGGCACCACTTCCGTACGTACTTTGGAAAGCCTTTACCACATCGGAGTAACCCTATACAATACCCCCGATGCCACCGAAGAAGAGTTGCACGTCAGACAGTGGCAACCATACGAGATGACCGGTGAAAGCACTGCTATTCCGGCAACAGACGCATTGCAGGCTATTCTTCGCTACCTTGACCGGCACAGAATGGAGACTTTGCACACCAGTACGCAAATCATCATTGCGCCGGGCTATGAGTACCGGATAGTAAAAGCAATGGTGACTAACTTCCACCAGCCACAAAGCACTTTGCTACTGTTGGTATCGGCATTCGTACACGGTGACTGGAAAAAAATTTATGACTATGCACTCGGACATGATTTCCGTTTTCTGAGTTATGGAGATTCATCATTGCTGATACCATAACAAAGTCATTCCCGTCAATACGGTCAAATAGAAATAGTACCAATTCATTGGTTTATAAAAAAAGATTCTCTATTTTTGTATTTAGGATGTAAATAAGGAGAAAGCAACATGTTACAACTTGAGGAGTGCAAAAACAGCCCTTTGGCACAATATGAAGAAATCGCACAATGAACCACGACAACAATCAAGAGATGTTCCCCCTTGTCGATGAACAAGGCAACATCACAGGCGCCGCCACCCGCGGCGAATGCCATAACGGCAGCAAAATGCTGCATCCGGTAATCCATCTTCATGTATTCAATTCCAAAGGTGAGCTGTACTTGCAGAAACGCCCCGAATGGAAAGATATACAGCCCGGAAAGTGGGATACTTCTGTAGGCGGACATGTAGACTTGGGCGAGAGCGTAGAGATGGCACTGAAACGCGAAGTACGCGAAGAGCTCGGAATCACAGATTTCACTCCCGAAACTGTCATGCACTATGTCTTCGAATCCGCCCGCGAACGGGAACTGGTCTTCGTGCACAAAACAGTCTATGACGGTGAAATTCGCCCCAGTGACGAATTGGACGGAGGACGTTTCTGGAGTATTGATGAGATTAAAGAAAATATGGGAAAAGACGTATTTACTCCGAATTTCGAAGAAGAAATAGAAAAAGTGCCTACACTATTAAAATAACAGGGTAAACAAAAAAATGTCCCACTTCTCTTTCGGACAGAAGTGGGACATCATACTATCTGCAGTCTGTTTATTTCGCCAGCTCTTCAATCACTTTCATAATCTGCTGACCGATTTCTTCCGCAGCTTCCGGCGTACCGGCCTCGCTATATACACGGATAATCGGTTCAGTATTGCTCTTGCGCAGATGAACCCATTTATCGGGGAAGTCAATCTTCACACCATCAATGTCATTGATTTCTTCATTCTTGTAGATTTCTTTCACCTTGGCAAGGATAGCATCTACATCAGTATCCGGAGTCAGATCTACACGGTTCTTAGCCATGAAGTATGCAGGATAGGATGCACGCAATTCGCTCACCTTCTTGCCTTCGTGTGCCAGATGGCTCAAGAACAAGGCAATACCAACAAGGGCATCACGTCCGTAATGGCTGGCCGGATAGATAACTCCACCGTTTCCTTCACCACCAATCACAGCACCTACTTCCTTCATCTTCGTAGTCACATTCACTTCGCCTACCGCAGAAGCAGAATATTCCTGACCGTATTTACGCGTTACATCACGCAAAGCACGGGTAGAACTCAAGTTGGAAACCGTATTGCCCGGAGTATGTTTCAGCACGTAATCGGCAACAGTTACCAATGTATATTCTTCACCATACATCTTGCCGTCTTCACAAATCATGGCCAAGCGGTCCACATCAGGGTCAACTACAAAAGCAACGTCTGCCTTGCCACCCTTCATCAAATTCATGATGTCACCCAGATTCTTTTCCAAAGGTTCGGGGTTGTGCTGGAAATTACCGGTCGGTTCACAGTAGAGCTTTTCCACATGCTGAACACCGAGTTGTTTGAACAGTTCCGGCAGAATGATGCCACCTACCGAGTTCACACAGTCAATGGCTACGCGGAAGTTCGCTTTCTTGATGGCTTCTACATCTACCAACTCAAGCGCCAATACGCTGTCTATATGTTTCTGGTTGTAAGTCAAATCCTTGCGGTAAGAGCCAAGATGGTCAACGTCTGCAAAGTCGAACTCTTCCGCAGCAGCGATGCGGAGCACCTCCTGCCCTTCGGCTGCATTCAGGAATTCACCTTTTTCGTTCAAGAGTTTCAAGGCATTCCACTGCTTGGGGTTATGGGAAGCAGTCAATATGATACCGCCGCTTGCACCTTCCATAGTCACAGCCAGTTCGGTAGTCGGAGTAGAAGCCAAGTCGATGTCAACGACATCCCAGCCCATACCCATCAAGGTACCTACTACTACGTTCTTGACCATTTCGCCGGAGATACGGGCGTCACGTCCTACTACAATCTTGTTACTTTTTACAGTACACGTTTTGCGGATCAGCGTAGCGTATGCGGAAGTGAACTTCACAATATCGAGCGGATTCAGCCCCTCGCCTGCACCTCCACCGATAGTACCGCGGATTCCAGAGATAGATTTGATTAGAGTCATAGGTTAATAATTTAAATATGGTTAGTTTTTTCTATATTTGTATCAATAGATTTGATATTTCTGGATATCATAATAATAAGGATAAACATACTGCATCGCAGTCTGATGTCCCATCTTGGAAGGAACAATCAACCTCACATGCGCCCTGTCACGGACGTATGACAACGGAACCAGCCAACCGGCAGGCACCGCTGAAGAACTATAATAGGCAAGCATATACCCTTGGGTGAAAATTCCGGCGATAGAGGAACTCGTTACCGTGTATTTGAATTCATCCACAACTTCGGCCGCATTCAAATTGGACAGGGTAGTATCCTTGTCAAGGATGCTGTATTCCAGAAAACGCACCAAAATCAAGTCGTTATTCTTCACTGTATCAGCCTTGTTTTCCGAACCTTCATCAACAATCTGCATATATACCCCACTGGCAAGCTGCACATATTCATTCTTAGATACATCGGTTACGGAATCCTGCGCATAGAATTCGGACTGGGAAATAACCTTTATATTGTTTTTCTTAATAAAGTCCTTAATGCCATCTTTTTCTTCTTCGAGCATTTCAGCGTAAGTCTTGGAGTTGTCGCATGCCTGGAAGCCCAAACAAGCGGTCATCAAAGCCAAAAAGAATAAAGTAAGTTTCTTCATTTCTGTTATTTAGTAATTTCGTACAAAAGTACCTTATTTCCTTGAAAGTTGAAAGTCGCAGATAGAAAGTTCGTAACTTTTAACCTTTGCTGCTGAACTTTTTTTATCCTTTGGCATTAAGCAACGGCTTAAATTTTTCCAATGCCTGTTCCAAAACAGCCTTCGCCTCTTCCATCGTCCCATAGAACTCTCCACCCGAAGCGTTCAGGTGTCCACCGCCATTGAAAAATTCCGATGCCAGCTGATTGCAGGGAAAGGTTCCGACAGAACGTAAAGAAACTTTTATCATAGGTTTCTCTGTATCCTCACGCAGGAAACAAGAAAAAACCACCCCCTTGATGCTCAAGGGAATATTCACAAACCCCTCACTGTCTCCCCGGACATAATCAAACTTACCTTGCTCGTTCTTAGTCAGCGAGATCAAGGCTGCATGATAATCCGGATAGACTTTCATCTGCGACAGGACATACCCCATCAAACGCAAGCGGCTCTCGGAATAGGTATTATAAACCTTACGGTAAATGGCATCTTTGTCAATGCCTTTCGAAAGAAGCTCACTGATGATGAAATAAATTTCACGATTGTTTGAATTATAAGTAAAACCTCCCGTATCGGTCATCATACCCGTATAGATACACTCGGCACCTTCTTTGGAGATATCACTGAAATACCCCATACGGCAGATCAGACGGAACACCAATTCGGAAGTGGAGGATATTTCGGGATGCGAAATGATAATCTTACAAAAATCTTCGGGATGCAGATGGTGGTCTATCAATATCTTTCTTGCCGGAGAGGCGAGTACGGCCTCCCCCACTGCATCGATACGGTGGATGGCATTGAAATCCAAACAGCAGATCACATCTGCTTCTGCAATCAATTGGTCGGCAAACTCCTTGTAATGGTCATACAAAAGTACGTCCTTGCTTCCCGGCATCCATTTCAGAAAATCGGGAAAAGCGTTCGGCACTATTACATTGGCGATCTTATCTTGAGAATTAAAAAAATGCCACAATCCCAAAGAAGAACCGATAGCGTCTCCATCCGGACCGACATGAGATACAATTACTATTTTTTCCGCACGTTCAAACCACTTTGCGAAGTGGTCTATCTTAGATTGCTCTATTACTTTAGTCAGCATATAATTATTTACGATTTATTCCCTACGGCCATGATACATTCCATATCTTTGACACATAGGTACATTGGCGATTTACAATCAGACGATTAAAGCACATGCTCCATACATCTATAACAAATTGAAGGGGCAAAAGTACGAAAACTTTATGAGTTATAACAATATGCAGACCGAACCTTTTTCAGAAAGAGGAAGATAAGTTAGTCCCAAGCCAATACACTCGCCGATGATTTTCTCCTGATAATAGGTAGGCAAGGAGGCATCAAGCACTACAGTCCGGACAGAAAACAGGGAAGAAAGCTCCCTGATTCCATCCTCATATCCTTTGGATATATAAAGATAATCCACAGAAACAGGATGAGCGGCGGTCTTGTTTTTCCAACGGGCATCATGCAAAAGACAGATACGTTTTCCCGCATAACAGAGCATTTGATTCCGGACAGACAATCCACCGGCTGAATAATCACCGGTTACCACTTGCGGATCCTGTAGTCGCAGACGGTTCCAATAAGGAGCCAAGCTGCGGTTCAAACGGGAAACATCCGGCACGCTGTCCGCACAAGCCAACCAGGACTTGCCACCCTCCGCCATGCAGTGTACCGCCGGACAACCACGTACATTATAAAAGACAATGCTCTTTTGAGGAGTGTTGAGCATCACCGAAACGGAATGATAGGAAACTGCCAGTAACAGGACAAACAAGGAAATACAAACGTTGCGGAACGTACGCCTCGTCATGGCATAAGACATCATACCCAAGAGCAGATAACACAACAAAACCTCCCACACATCCGTCCAAATACCGTCCAATGAAGACAGCGGAAGATGCTCTATCCATTGAAGCCCCTTGTTCTGGATACGCACCAGTTCCTCTGTTATCGGCGAAAAGGCTTGTTGCAACACCGGGAAAGGCGTCAGCGCCAAAAGCAGGACTGCCGAATATAGCACCAGAGACACCATCGGAATAACCCACAGGTTAGTCAACAGGAAATGCGTGGAGAAGCGGGAGAAATAAAATATCACCAAAGGAGCCGTACCCATCTGGGCTGCCACGGAAACCGTAACCAGCCCCCACCCGTAACGCAGCCATCGGTTCTCTACCTTCCGGAACGAATACATACGTGGCTGAAAGACAAGAATGGCCGCCACTGCCGCAAAGGACAACTGAAAACCGACATCAAACAACCATACCGGATTGTAAAGTAACATCAGGAAAGCCGCTGCCGCCATCGTGTTCATCGCCAGCGGCTTCTCCGCTTGCAAAGAGGCAGCGGCCAACAGAGAGAACATGATGACCGACCTCACCACCGAAGAGGACAACCCCGTGAGAAAAGCAAAACCCCACAGAAAAGCAAGAATCAACAACAGCAGGACAGGTTTCAATCTCCGCCACCGCTTCCATAACGGCTTGCATACAAACAGCAGCAACGCATAGATAAACCCGATATGCAAACCGGAAAGTGCCAACACATGACTGGCACCGGCAACCGAATAGGTTTCCACGACATCATCACTCAACTCTTCCTTGTCGCCCACCGTGAGGGCAGAGAGTACCGCCAGCTCATCGCCTTCCAAACCCAAGCCGCGATAAAGGCCAACTACCCTTTCCCTATACCCCAACGCTACCTGCCGGAAGGTAAGGCAAGTCTCCCTGCCCGTCACCCGCCAATGTCCGGAAGCGACATAACCCATGCCCGCCACTCCTTTATGCTTCAAGTAGCGGACATAATCAAATTCATCCGGATTACCGTTATTGACAGGAGGAGAAAGGCGGGTATGCACCCATACCCTCATGCCTTGCCGCAAACCGGCGGCAATGGAGTCCTTCGGAAAATAAAGAAGAAAAAGTTTCTCGCCGGGACAAGCCACTACCGTATCTTTACGTCCTTCTTTTACCAATACGGCACGGCAAAGGATACTCCGTTTTTTCACCTCCGGCCTTTCATAAATACGAATCTCATAAGTGGAAGCCTCAACAGGAAACACATACTCCACCCGTTCCAACTGCTTGCCGACCAGAGTATAACCCACCCCGAAAAAGAAGAGACAGACTCCCGCCCCATACAGCCACCGGCAATTGCGGACCTTCATTCCGGCAACCACCAACGGCAGGAAGAACAAAGGAAACGCCCACGACCAGTCACTATGAGGAAACGGAAACGCGTCTCCACATAGAATTCCAACCACCAACGGCACCAAAAGTCGAAGGAACGGATGCCGTTGACAGTATTCTATAATCAACTTGGAATAGCCTAAAGATTTCTCAGAGCACGGATTGCTTCTTCAGGGTCGGGAGCAGAAAAGACTGCGTTTCCGGCTACCAGCGCATCGGCACCGGCCTCTATCAACCGGGCTCCCGTATCAAGGTTCACGCCACCGTCCACTTCAATCAACGCCTGCGAACCGGTCAGCGTTATCAGCTCACGCAATTCACGCACTTTCTCTACCGAATGCTCTATGAACTTCTGACCGCCGAAACCGGGATTCACGCTCATTATCAACACCATATATACATCCCGGATTATATCTTTCAGCATAGCGACAGGTGTGGCCGGATTGATGGTTACTGCCGGTTGCATACCCGCTTCACGAATCTGCTGCACTACTCTGTGCAGATGCGGACAAGCCTCGTAATGCACATTCATGATGTGGGCTCCCAATGCTTTTACCTCCGGAATGAACTTTTCCGGCTGCACAATCATCAAGTGTACATCCAAAGGCTTCTCGGCCAACTTTGCCACATACTTAAGTACCGGAAAACCGAAAGAGATGTTGGGAACAAACACACCGTCCATAATGTCGATGTGTATCCACTGGGCCTCACTCTGGTTAATCATTTCAAGGTCTCTTGCCAGATAACCGAAATCGGCGGAAAGGATGGAAGGAGATATGATTGGCTTCATAATGCTACGTTCTAAATGGTTATGTCTTTATGATGCACAAATGTAGATAAAAGATTTCATTCATCCTAATATTATCAAAGCAATGCAGGAGACATACAGAACAAAGCTACTCCCCTCACCCATCCCTGTAACACCAATGGGCAGGAAGGTTCAGAGAATGAGTGAGGGCAGAATTGCAAAAGGCTATTCTATGTGAGTGGGTATTGAGATGATTATTTCATCTTGAACTCCTCCGTCAACCGGAAGCCGCGCAGCAGTTCATCCGTCTTCAGGCGCTTCTTGCCCGGAAGTTGAAGGGAACGGATAGCGATGAAACCGTCTGTAGCGGCCACGCGGATATAGTTTTTCCCATCGGTCTGCACAGTGCCGGGAGCCAGCTGATGAGCAGCTTCCATCTTTTCCGTCTCGAAGACTTTTACCACGACAGATTCACCATCGGGTTGCACCAACTCCGTCCATGCGGCAGGATAAGGAGAAAGGCCACGCACAAAATCATAAATACGCTTCACCGGTTGGTGCCAATCTATGCGGCAAGTCTCTTTGAAAATCTTCGGTGCCGGACGCAACTCACCTGCCACTGCCATCTTTTCTTGCGGAACGCTTTTCACCGTACCGTCAAGAATGGCATCCACCGTTTCCACGACCAGACGTCCTCCAAGCAGCATCAGTTTGTCATGCACAATACCTACATCATCGGTCTCTGCGATGGGTACAGGCACTTGCTGAATCACTTCACCCGTATCAATCTCGTGTTTCAAGAAGAAAGTCGTGATTCCGGTTTCCGTATCTCCATTGATGACCGCCCAATTGATGGGAGCCGCTCCCCGGTATTGCGGCAACAAAGAGGCATGCAGGTTGAATGTGCCTAAACGGGGCATGTTCCAAACCACCTCGGGCAACATGCGAAAAGCAACCACAATCTGCAAATCGGCTTTCCATGCACGCAATGCCTCCACAAAGTCCGCGTCCTTCAACTTCTCCGGCTGAAGAAGCGGGAGGTGGTGATCCAGCGCGTACTGCTTCACCGGAGAGAACTGGAGTTTATGTCCCCGTCCGGCAGGCTTGTCGGGCATCGTGATGACGCCCACTACATTGTAACCTCCTTCTACCAGACAACGAAGGGCCTCCACCGCAAAATCGGGAGTACCCATATAAACGATTCGCAAATCTTCTTTTTTCATCATTCCATTTACTATTTACAATGCACAATTTACGAGGCATCTTAGTTTGCCTCAGTCTTCCGAGAAATGTACCAACACTTCACGGTATGAATTGAATATCTTTGATTTAGAGACAAAGCCCAGATACTTTCCTTCCGCATCCACCACCGGCAGATTCCAAGCTCCGGTATCATCGAATGTGCGCATCACCTGCTCCATGCTGTCCGTATCATACAACCGTGCCGGAATGGAAGTCATCAGTTTGCCTACTGTAAACCGATGATACAGCTCTTGACGGAACATGATGTTACGGATGTCGTCCAGCAGGACAACACCTATCAGTACGCCTGTAGCATCCGTAACCGGAAAGACATTACGGTGCGAAGAAGAAATGGCCTTGACAAGTTCCCCCAGATCCATTTCGGGATGAACCGTTACAAAATCCTTTTCCACCACATTCTCCATTTTCATCAACGTCAGCACAGCTTTATCCTTATGATGCGTCAGCAGTTCACCCTTCTTTGCCAGACGCATGGAGTAAATGCTATGAGGCTCGAACATGATGATAGTGAGATAAGAACTGACGGAAACAATCATCAACGGCAAGAAGAGGTCATATCCTCCTGTAAGTTCGGCAATCAGGAACACGCCGGTCAACGGAGCATGCATGACCCCACTCATGACCCCCGCCATGCCCATCAATGCAAAATTCTTCTCGGGCAGGAAAGCGGTCATTTCAAACTCGTTGCTGAAATGCGAGAACACAAAGCCGGCAATACATCCCAAATACAACGAAGGCGCGAAAATACCGCCACATCCTCCGCCACCGTTCGTCGCGCTTGAGGCGAACACCTTCAGGATTATAATCAGCATCAAGTAAACCAACAGCATATTACCGTGCCCATAGAAAAAGGAGTTATTCATGACCGTATCCCATTCTGCATTGCTTACACCGTTCAACAGCAACTCTATCGTATCATAACCTTCACCATAAAGCGGCGGGAACAAGAAAATGAGGACACTCAGCATCACACCGCCCAGCGCCAATTTCTTATAGGGAGTCTTCAGTTTTCCGAAAACACCCTCCACCGAATTCATGGCACGGGTAAAATAAAGCGAAACCAATCCGCAAAAGACGCCCAGCATAATTACATACGGGATGCGTTCCAACTCAAAGGCCTGGTCCAGATGGAATTTGAACAAGGCATCCGTACCCGTCACAATATAAGAAACCGTAGCCGCCGTTACCGCGGAAATCAGAAGGGGAAGCAGGGAAGACATGGTCAAATCTATCATCAATACTTCCAGTGTAAATACAAGTCCGGCAATCGGCGCCTTGAAAATACCGGCAACAGCTCCGGCGGCGCCACATCCCACCAGAAGCATCAAAGTGCGGTGTTCCATTTTGAAGAGACTTCCCAAATTGGAACCAATCGCCGAACCGGTCAATACAATCGGTGCTTCCGCTCCGACTGAACCGCCAAAACCGATGGTGATGGAACTGGCTATGATAGACGACCAGGTGTTGTGCCTTTTGATCCTTCCTTGCCTTCTGGAAATGGCATACAGGATTTTAGTGACTCCATGGCTGATATCATCTTTCACCACATGACGGACAAACAATCCTGACAGCAAAATGCCGACTACCGGATATACCAAATACAGGTAGTTGGCTTCTGTGGAATTGAAATTCTCTGTCAGGAAATTCTGTATCCAATGTATCAGCATCTTCAGTATCAACGCGGCAAATGCCGTAAAGATACCGACCAGGAAACTGAGTATCAGAATAAACCGCTTTTCCTTAATATTCTTTTCGCGCCACAGGATGAAACGCTGCAACCATCCGCCTTTTTCTTCTGCCACCATTTGTTATTCGCGGATTATTTTAATGACTCCGCCCTTCTCCAGTTTAATGATACTGGAGGGTTTGGGGCGTCCCATCTCTTCCCGGCGATATCCTACTATATAGTCAACCGCCGACTTTACTTCCTCACTTATCTCACTGAAATTGCCCGGTGAAGGCTGTCCGCTGATATTGGCGGAAGTAGAGACAATCGCCTTACGGAACTGTTGGCAAAGCCTTTTGGAGAACTCTTCATCGGTCACCCGGATACCTACGCTACCGTCCTCTGCCAATAGATTGGGAGCCAAATTGCGTGCTCCGGAATAAATGATGGTAAGAGGCTTGTCTGTCACATCTATCAAATCCCAGGCAATCTCCGGCACATCCTCCACATAGAAATCCACCTTGGCGGTAGAATCTACCAACACCAGCATCGCCTTACTGTCCGAACGCTGCTTGATTTCATACACACGCCGCACCGCTTCTTCGTTGGTAGCGTCACAACCTATGCCCCATATCGTATCGGTAGGGTACAGAATCACCCCGCCTTCCCTCATTACCTGGCAGGCTTTTTTAATGTCTTCTATCATTTCTTGATGTATAAATACAGTGATTAACACGCAAAATTAGTAATTTCGCACCGATAACAAACAAAGTTTAAGAGAAAACAATGGAAGAAATTCAATTTAACCACACCCTGCCCATACAACTGCGTTTCAATGATGTCGATAAATTCGGCCATGTAAACAACACCGTCTATTTCTCGTTTTATGATCTGGGAAAGACCGAATATTTTGCTTCCGTATGCCCGCACGTTGACTGGGAGAAAGACGGGATTGTCGTTGTCCACATCGAAGCAGACTTCCTTACCCAAATTTACGGTTCAGACCACATTGCCGTACAAACCGCTGTCACAGAGATCGGGACCAAGAGCTTCAAACTGGCACAACGTGTCATCGACACTGAAACACAAGAAGTAAAATGCGTATGTACATCTGTCATGGTTACTTTCGACCTCACCAAGCATGAATCGAAGCCATTGGCCAAAGAATGGATTGAAGCCATCTGCGAATATGAAGGACGGGATTTGAGAAAGAAGAAGGTGCAGTAGGAAGATAATATCACATCAAGATGAAAGAAAAAGGCGATGAAGATTGAAACTCCACCGCCTTTTTTCCAAAATTAGAATATTAATTACGCATCATACATTCATCGCATTAGCTCCTAAAGCCCCAAGTATTGCTGAAGCTACAGCAATCACTACTTTCAAAATCTTATCCCAAATCGTTTTTTTCATAAAAGTTGTTTTTTATCCTAAAGGGTTTTCATTTTCATCACCGTCAGATCCTTCGCCACCGGTATTTCCACCGTTTTCACTTTCATCTGTAACCTTGCCTGTCCACTTCTCAAATTCCACTCCCTGCAACAAGGCACGGGTAGTGCCAATAGCAGCCGGACGCGTATATTCAGGAGTAAACTGACAACGTAATGCAGTCACTTGATTAGGATTTACATCCTTTTCATTTGCCACCCCTTTTCCGCGTGTACGGGCTTTCATGGTAAATGTACCCAACCCGTCCAAACGTACAGTACGACTATTCAACAAATGCTGTCGCATAGTGGTCATCAAGTTACGGATCACATTATGAACATCACCCTGTGTCAATGAAGACTTCTCCGCAATGCTCTCAGCCAACATCTGTAAATCAATAGCTCTTCCTACTTTCTTCAAACTCAAGTGCCACAGCTTGGCACCCTCTTTCTTCGTCGCAATCGACGACTGTCTCGCACAATAAAATAAAGGCATAATCTTTCTCCTTTTTACATTTTTAATCCAACATTCTTTTTTATTCTCATTTCGTTGATCAACGATGCAAAGGTGAGGATATATACGGGCATAAACAAAGAAAACAGCCTCGTGGAAGCTGTTTTCTGAGAGAAGTTCATAATATATTGATATTCAATAATTTTCCATAAAGCAAGTACTTACATTATAATTGTTCCCAACCTTTCTACAAAACCATTTTTGAATGAAGGTACACTAATAATCCAGACGGAACGCAACAGAATATAAAGTATTTTATGCAAATTGGTGCAGCCTAAAATATTTCCTAATAAAATAAACATATATGAGGCTAAGTATTAGAATGATGCCTAATAAATACAAATAGCCATGATTTAAACAGAGTATATATCCTGCTATAATCAAAGCTTGCACTATCATATAAATGGAAGAAACCATTACATGAGGAATTTTCAATTCATTCGCCATTAGCTGATATAGATGTTTCCGGTGTGGTAAACCTATATTCTCGTGAAGCATCAAGCGATGAATAATCGTCAGAACACTATCAACACCATAGACAGATAAAAGAACAATCCAGCTGAAATCCCCCGTTTGAATCATCAATTTACCTATCAGGAAAAGAAGAATAAAAGCTATGCTTACCGAACCTACATCTCCGGCAAAACATTTAGCCTTCCTGCGGAAATTGAAGAAGCAGAATACCAGGACGGAACAAAGAACCGTATAGATAAAGTCACCTTCCACAAAAGGAATGATTTCCTTATTTATATAGGCGAGCGCTGCAAGGATAACCAATGAATAACCACCGGTTATACCATTTATCCCATCCATAAAATTATACGCATTGATAATACCGGTACAAACTATTAAAGCAATAATGATCCACCACCAGGATAAAGAAAATAACCCCCACTGATAAAACATGAGTGCCATAGCGGAAAAATGAAAAAGCAATCTCGTCATCTGCTTGGTAGATTTTATATCATCCACGAAACTGATAAACGTTACCAGAGTTAAGGCAAGCATAAACCAAGAATAATCAAAGCCACTTGTCAGAAAATAGGCCAACGCACCGAAATAGAAGATAATTCCCCCGCCACGCAAAGTGACTTTGGAATGAGAGCTGCGCTCATTCGGCTTATCAATGATATTACACCTGTCAGCTATTCTAAAATAAAAAAGTTCTGCTACGAATAACAGAACTAAGACTATCAAATAATACATATAATTCTAATAATCAGAAATATTACCTTATTTCAAAAATGACTTAATCGTCTTCCTTATACCCTCCTCTGCCCGCACAGGCATCTTGTCAATACCCAAAGCCGCCTTTATCTTCGCATTGCTCACCACATAATTCTCCGTCAACTTGCGCAGACGTTCCGTATTCAACGGAAGATGAAGCAATGTCCCTAATCCGGCACATCCCTCCATCATACGCCTGTTCATTTTCCAGATATGAGGCTTGCGTCCCAAAACTTCACACATTAGGGCAATCAGCTCATTCGTTGATAGAGCTTCGTCGTCACCAATATGATAAATACCACTCGCAACATCCTTTGTCAGCAAACCCTCCACAACATAGCAAAGATTATCTATCGAAGTGAAAGACCTTCTATTCTCAAAATCCCCCAAAGGCCAGGGAATACCTTTCTTCACTACCTTATAAAGCAGATTCAGATTACCTTTGTTACCAGGACCATGAATCATGCAGGGGCGCAAAATGTACACCTGTTTCTTTGAGGCTATCCCATTCTCCTTTTTCAAGAAGGAGGAGTCCCCAGAGGGGGAGGTGATAGGTAAAAGCTTCATAATATATTTCTCTGCCTCTATCTTGCTCTCCCCGTATGGACCAACCGGCGCAGGTATCACATCCTCCGTCAGAATATCCCCCACTACACTGTCAGCAGCAGCCTTCACCGAACTGAAGAAAATAAACTTTTTCGCAGACGATTCCAAAAAGAAATCAAATATCCTCTGGGTCAGTCCTGTATTGATATCAAAATACACTTGAGCAGCAGACTGATTCTTCGTGTCATGTGCTTTGCCAGCCAAATGAATGATAGCATCAAACTTCGGAAGATTCTGCATCGGAAAAGAAGTCGGTTCAATATCCTTCCAAGAGAAAGTCTTTATTACCCCTTCTTTTTCAGGGGCAACAATATCCAGTCCATAAAGGTTATGACATTCCTTTAAGGATACAACAAGATTGGAACCCACAAAACCGTGGATTCCCGTAATAAGTATGTTCATGAAAAAGCTAATCTATAGGATAGAAATTATTCTTTACCAAATCATAAAATGCAGACACCAAGGCATCACGTTCCAAGTTATCCCTATTCAAATAAATCGACACATACAACTGATAGTCATCAGTCACAGCAGCCGCATCATATTTGATTATGTTGCCATCATTATGTTTGAGAAACCATTTAGAAAATAAAAGTCTCCGCTTCTCTTCCTTACCATCCATATTGTCACATACCATTATCATGGCTCGTTTCTTTACGGAAAAGAAAAGTTTTAGAATATGTACAACCGTGCAGGCTATTCCGTTATCTATCGGATGAGGAGTATCTGTTTCCGGTTCAATATTAAAGGTGTAAACATCAGAAAAGTTTGGATGATAAACTGAAAAATCAATAAAGTAAGCATGATAAATTATTCCATGTTTAGTTATAAATGAGTAATTCCACTCACCTTCTTCAGTTACCTCATAAAGGGGTTGCGAACTTAATACCACGCTCTTTGGCTATTTTTTTTATATCCCCTCTGCTTTGAATACATTTGCGTATAGCTTTCTTGTCTTCCAATATTTTTTGAAAGACGGATATCTGCTTATGTTCTGCACTCTTATTCATAGAAGGATATATTACTTCACTGCAAAGTTACTGTTATTATTGTAATATTCAAACTTTCAAATCAATATTTTGGTTCACCCATTAGCATGTTTCGATTACAGGGCTGCCATATCATAGCCCTTTTCAATAAGCACTGTTAGCGTCCAATTTTGACGTGTACCCCAAGGAAAGCCGCCACACGGCGGTTTTCCAATAAATAACGTCAAAAAGATACTGACTTTTAATATTTGTTATTGTAAGCACTCACTGTGTGGCTATACTGCCCGTAAAGGTATTGTAGCCTACTTTGAGTTGTATTTTTGATTACTAATTAAGTTATTTTTCAATATTCATTGGCAGAAGTGCCATATAATCCGTTTCTCCGGATACTAATTTACG
>OHKL01000136.1_pt1 | contig 63785 bp, 45 predicted proteins | sample 1568721 | NCBI WGS metagenome assembly OHKL01 (sample SAMEA3879543, study PRJEB24766) | human gut metagenome | biome: human-associated habitat; feature: feces | place: USA | collected 1985/1987 | reverse complement strand
ACCTGCTGAGCTAGCGAATCAATCCTTTATTGCTGTTAAGCGGGTGCAAAGATAGAGAGTTTTTTATAAATAGCAAAAGATTTTCGCTTTTTTTCTTATCTTTGCCCTCGATGAAAAGGAAAAGGAGAGCGTGTCCTTAGATGTTTGCTTTTACAAAAGGTTGGTAACGAATAATTTATAAATAATAACTCATAATTGAAAAATAATGGCAACAGTGGATGATAAGAAAATTATCTTTTCTATGGTAGGGCTGAATAAGACCATTCAGCAGAACAATAAGCAGGTGTTGAAGAACATCTACCTCTCGTTCTTCTATGGAGCGAAGATCGGTATCATCGGTCTGAACGGTTCGGGTAAATCAACTCTGCTGAAGATTATCGCCGGATTGGATAAATCCTATCAGGGCGAAGTGGTGTTTTCACCGGGATATACTGTAGGATATCTTGCGCAAGAGCCCCACCTGGATCCTGCCAAGACCGTAAAAGAGGTTGTAATGGAAGGTGTGCAGCCTATTGTGGACGCCTTGGCAGAGTACGAAGAAATCAACCAGAAGTTTGGCTTGCCCGAATATTATGAAGACCAGGATAAGATGGATAAACTTTTTTCCCGGCAGGCCGAACTGCAGGATATCATCGATGCTACTGATGCCTGGAACCTCGACAGTAAATTGGAACGTGCAATGGATGCGTTGCGCTGTCCGCCCGAAGATCAGTCTGTAGAACATCTTTCCGGTGGTGAACGCCGTCGTGTGGCGCTTTGCAGGTTATTGCTACAGAAGCCTGACGTATTGTTGCTTGATGAGCCTACCAACCACCTTGATGCTGAATCAATCGACTGGCTGGAACAGCACTTGCAGCAATATGAAGGTACGGTGATTGCCGTGACGCACGACCGTTACTTCCTTGACCATGTGGCAGGCTGGATTCTTGAATTGGACCGCGGTGAAGGTATTCCTTGGAAAGGCAATTATTCCAGCTGGTTGGAACAGAAGACCAAACGTATGGAAATGGAGGAAAAGACTGCCAGCAAACGCCGCAAGACTTTGGAACGTGAGTTGGAATGGGTACGCATGGCACCCAAGGCTCGTCAGTCAAAAGGTAAGGCACGTTTGAACTCCTATGATAAATTATTGAATGAAGATGTAAAAGAGAAAGAAGAGAAGTTGGAAATCTTCATTCCCAATGGCCCTCGTTTAGGTAACAAGGTTATCGAAGCCAAGCATGTGGCAAAAGCTTTTGGTGATAAATTGCTTTTTGATGATCTTAACTTCATGCTTCCCCCGAATGGTATTGTGGGAATCATCGGTCCTAACGGTGCCGGTAAGACTACGCTTTTCCGTCTGATTATGGGTTTGGAACAGGCAGATAAAGGCGAGTTTGAAGTGGGGGAAACGGTAAAGGTGGCATACGTTGACCAACAGCATAAGGATATTGACCCTAACAAAACTGTGTATCAGGTAATCTCCGGTGGAGCGGATTTGATCCGTATGGGTGGACGCGACATCAATGCCCGTGCTTATCTGTCACGTTTCAATTTCTCCGGTGCTGACCAGGAAAAACTTTGCGGAGTGCTTTCTGGAGGTGAACGTAACCGTTTGCATTTGGCACTGTGCTTGAAAGAAGAAGGCAATGTATTGCTTCTTGATGAGCCGACCAATGATATTGACGTAAATACACTTCGTGCTCTTGAAGAAGGTCTGGATGATTTTGCCGGATGTGCTGTAGTCATCAGCCATGACCGTTGGTTCCTCGACCGTATCTGTACACACATATTAGCCTTCGAAGGGGATTCGAACGTATTCTTTTTTGAGGGTTCATATTCCGAATATGAGGAAAATAAACAGAAACGCCTGGGTAAGGAGGAACCTACCCGCGTACGTTATAGAAAGCTCATGAATGATTGATTTCTATTAAAGATTGAAAGAATATTTATATACTTGTTTACAAAATGAAAGCTCCGCATTTACCTGCGGAGCTTTTTTGTTTAAAAATGTTTCAAAAAAGCTTTATTACCTTGAAATTTTGTAGCATTATTGTAACATGAATATTGTTTTAATTAATTATATTTGCGACTTAAAACATAAATTAATGTTTAATTAACACTATCTATTAACAAAAAACAGAATTATGAGAAAACATCTAATTCATTTCCTGTTAGTTGCATTGCTGTCGGTATTTAGTGCCGCTACTTATGCTCAGACTACAGTGAGAGGTCAGCTTGTTGATTCAGAAACAGGTGAACCGTTAGTGGGTGCTGCCGTCATGGTGGAAGGTACTTCACAAGGATCGGTGACCGACATTGATGGCTATTTCAAGCAAAGCGTTGCTTCGGATGCTACTTTATTATTTAGGTATGTGGGGTATAAAGACCTCAAAAAGAAGATTACACAGAAGGGTGCTTCTGTAGAATTGGGAGTTATCCAGATGGAGACGGATGCAGTGATGCTAAAGGATGTGGTGATTACCTCTTCAGTAGCGGTTGCTCGTAAAACTCCAGTAGCAGTGTCAACAATAACTCCTGTGTTTATTGAAGAAAAGTTAGGTACGCAGGAATTCCCGGAAGTACTGAAATCTACTCCGGGTGTTTACGTTACAAAAGACGGTGGCGGCTATGGTGATGCACAGACTCGTGTTCGTGGTTTTGATAGTGAAAATGTAGCAATGATGATTAACGGTGTGCCAATGAACGGTATGGAGAATCAGAAAGTGTATTGGTCTAATTGGGCTGGTCTGTCTGATGTAACAAGTTCCATGCAGGTACAACGCGGTCTTGGTGCTTCTAAAGTTTCTTCACCGGCAGTAGGGGGATCTATCAATATTATTACAAAGAGTACCGATGCTAAGAAAGGTGGTTTTGTTTCTTACAGTATGGGTAATGATGGCTATAACAAAATGTTGTTCAGTGTATCTTCTGGTTTGTCAAAAGATGGATGGGCGTTTACTTTATTAGGTGGAAAAACTTGGGGAGATGGGTATATTCAAGGTACAGATTTTGAAGGCTATAACTACTTTGCTAGCCTTTCAAAACGTTTCAATGATAACCATCAATTGACACTTTCTGCTTTTGGTGCTCCTCAGTGGCACAATCAGCGTAACTATAACAATGCGTTGTCTATCAAAGAATGGCAACGAGTTCAACAATTTATGGGTGAGAAGAGTGCTTATCGTTATAATCCTACTTTTGGTTATCGTAAAGGACAGGCTTTCAATTCAAACCGTAATTCCTATCACAAGCCTCAGATTTCTTTGAACCACTTGTGGCAGATAGATCATAAGTCAAGCCTAAGTACAGCTCTTTATGCTTCTATTGGTCGTGGTAATGGTTACAGTGGTACTGGAACGTCCGCTTATCGTAGCAAGTGGTATGGCGCTAGCAATGGATATACCAATGATGAATTCCGTCTTGCCGATGGTACTTTCAACTATGACGCTGTTGATGCGTTGAATCAAGCGAGTACTACCGGTTCGCAGATGGTGATGGGTAAAGCTATGAATAATCATGAATGGTATGGTCTGCTCTCTACTTATACAACTAAATTTGGAGAGTATTGGGATTTTTATGGCGGAGTTGATTTACGTTATTATAAAGGTTTGCACCAGAATATCATTACGGATTTGTTCAGTGGCTCTTATTTCATAGATTCTAATCGTGATAATGTGTCAGTGGCCAATAATATTGCTGCTGCTGATCCGAACTTTGCTAAGAAAAAATTGGGTGTAGGTGATGTGGTTTATCGTGATTATGACGGTTATGTGATGTCTGAGGGTGCATTCGGACAGTTGGAATACAATCGCGATAAATTGAGCACTTTCATTTCTGGTGGGATGTCAAATACCAGTTATTGGCGTTACGACCGCTTCTATTATGACAAGGATCATGCAAAGAGTAGCAAGAAGCATTATTTAGGTGGAAATATCAAGGGAGGTGCCAACTATAACTTGAATGAAACTCAGAATGTATTCTTTAATGCAGGCTTCATTACTCGTGCTCCTATGTTTGATACTTCTTTTATCAATTCGCAAAATTCTCACGATCGTAATCAAGATGCCAAGAATGAAAAGGTGATGTCTTTTGAAGCAGGTTATGGATTTCGTAATAGCTTAGTAGCTGTTAATTTGAACGCTTATTTTACGCAGTGGATGGATAAGAGCCTTTATGACTCTTATACAGCACGTGATGGTAGTCGCGCTACTTTGAATATGACTGGTGCTAATGCTAAGCACATGGGTGTTGAATTGGATTTCAATATAAAACCGACAACTTGGTTAATCATTAATGGTATGTTTTCTTGGGGTGACTGGCGTTGGGATGGACTTGCCACAGGTTTTTATTATAACAATGAAGGACAGATGTACAATCCTAAGACGGAAGAAGTGATTCCGGCTGGTAGTACCAACGTGGAGGATTATCGTTATAATATCCGTATGGATGATGTAAATGTGGGTGGTTCAGCACAAACTACCGCTGCCCTTGGTGTGACGGTACGTCCGATGAAGGGATTGCGTCTCGGTCTTGACTGGAATTATGCGGCACGTCTTTTTGCAGATTATGATATAGAAGCAGATCAAGCTACTCCGGGTAAGGAATATCAAGTGTTAAAACCTTGGAAAGTACCTTCTTCTTATACTTTTGACTTGAATGCCGGTTATACGTTTGATTTTGGCAAAGTTTCTGCTACCTTGAGCGGTAATGTCAATAACCTCTTTGACCAAGAGTATATTGCTGATGCATGGGATGGTTCCACTTGGGAAGATGCAATGGTGCTCTATGGTTTCGGACGTACGTTCTCCGTAGGTTTGAAGGTTAAATTCTAACTAAAACAGACATAACGATATGAAAAATAAATATTATTTATATGGATTGTTTACAGCGGCTCTTACATTGGCAGGCTGTGATTACAATGAGGACAATTTTCCGGGCTTTGATGAGTTGGCTCAACCCAAAGATGTGCGGAATGATACTATCACATTGGCAGATGCTGATTATAAGACAATTGCCGGGATAGAGGCAAACAAAGAACTGGCTCTTTCCAAAGATCCGGAAGGAGAGACTTATAAGGCGGCTTTGGAGGCTGTGGCAGGCAATAAATACTTCACCGAAGAGGCTCCTGCCGTATGGTATCTGCCTGCATACATTGCCAGCAAGTATCCTTATATGGATGACAATTCCAAGGTGACGGTTCATTATAAGAATTATGAGAATCTGCCGGAATATCTCAAGGCATTCAACGGGATGAAGGCATATGACATGAATAGCGATGATTATAAGGTGGTTTGGGGAGATAAGGTTTCTGTATCTTACATTTCTCCTTCTACTTTGAACAAGATTCCTGCCGCATTGAAGGAAGGGGTTGCCAAACCTGCCGATGGTGAAATGCGCATGGTGAACTATGCTTATTCCGAAACAGAGCCTAGCTTTGGTGGTGGAGAAGGTGAACCGGAAGTGACTTACACGCCTATTTCGGAGATTGTAGCCGGAGAAAGTGAAGGTGAGTACAATGTGAAAGGTGAAGTGATTGCCACTTACGGTCGTGGTTTCCTGCTGAGTGACAAGACCGCATCCATTTTGGTTTATCTGAATGCTCCGGCCAATTACTCTGTGGGCGATGTGGTGACCGTTACCGGCACTACTTCCAACTTTTCCGGATTGATGCAGTTCCCTCAAAGCTCTACGGTGACTTTGACAGAACGTAGTGGAGAGTTCGCTTATCCGGCAGCTCAGACCATGACAGGTGCAGAGATGGACGCATGGACTGCAAGTGCTGCTGTGAAGTATGTTTCCATTACGGGCAAATTGGTTATTGCGGGTAATTATTATAACTTGGTTGTGGATGGCGCTACTCGTCAAGGTTCTCTTTCTTATCCGGCAGTTGGTTTGGTAGATGAGGCCTTGAACGGACAGAACGTGACTGTAACGGGTTATCTGATAGGTTACAATAGTAAATATGTGAACATGATGACCACTTCGGTGGTTGCCGCAGGCAGTCAGAGCGAATATACACCGGTAGGTGTTGTGGCTTTGTCGGCAGCAGGCGATTATAAGGTAAAAGGTACAGTAGCAGCCCTTTATGGTAGAGGCTTCTTGCTGAATGATGGTACCGGTTCTATTTTGGTTTATCTCAACAAAGAGTCCGAAAACAAGGTAGGCGATATTGTGACTGTATCTGGAACTACAAGCGCTTATGCCGGATTCATGCAGTTTGGCAAAAACATCCAAGTGGAAAAAGTAGGGGAGTCTACTTTCAAATATCCTGCTGTCCGCACTTTAATCGGTGCCGATATGGACGCTTATCTGGAAATGCCGTATGTGGCTTATGTGGAATATGTAGGAACGCTCAAGATTGACGGAAATTATCTGAATGTGACGATTGACGGTGCAGAAACTGCTGTGGGAAGTCTTTCCTATGCTCAGGTAGATCCTGCTCTGGATGGCAAGAAAGTCGTGGTTACCGGTTACTCCATTGGTGTCAGTGGTGGCAAGTTCGTCAATACAATGGTTGTTACGGTGAAAGACGCAGCTGCGGCTGCTAAGGCTTATGCTGCCGTTACTCGTGCTGCGGCTACCCGTGCTGCTGTCAAGGCAAATACTTCTGCTCTCTATCGCTACAATGCCGCTTCCCAATCTTGGAGCAAATACTCTACAGACGAGGCTGAAGTTGCCGTTCTGCAACCTGCCGACTATGACAAGATGGGATACTCTTACGTCAGCAAGCCTGCAGAAACGATGCCAGTTTATTTGAAACAAGCTTATCCGTATGCCAAGACAGACGATGTGGTGGCTGTGACTTACTATGCAGACAAAGACGGTAACCTGGCTGTGACAGAATTTAAGTTTGACGGTGCTACGTGGACAGAAACAACTATTGCTGCACCAACTACCACTACTTTCCAGAAAGCGAATGGCGAATGGGTGGAAGCCCGTGTATATTTTGAATCCACGTTCTTAGGTGGTGACGGTGGTGGCTTTGTAGCCGAAGACATTGAGTTATCCGGACTGACAAAGGTCTGGTCGCTTGAAAGCTCTTACGGATGGAAAGGTACCGGATTCTCAAGTGAGAACAAGAAGACTGAAAGTTATCTGGTATCTCCGGAAATTGATTTGAGCAAGGCTGCTGCACCTTCTGTCGTGTTTGATTGTGCTATCAACTACCTGAAGGGTGCCGAGCGCAGCGAAAACTTCAATCTGTTGATTTCTACTGATTATGCAGGTGATGCAGCTTCGGCTTCATGGAAAACTCTGGAAGTTACTGGTTGGCCGGCAGAAGATTCCTGGACATTTGTAACCGTAGAGCCCCTCTCTTTGGCAGATTACGTAGGAAAGAAAATCCGTCTCGCTTTCCATTACAAGAGTACGTCAGCTACAGCTTGTACGGTAGAAGTGAAGAATATGTCTGTTAAGGAATAAACGGATAGAATCTATATGAGAAAGAGGAGTTATCGGGGCGTAGGCTCCTCTAACTCCTTCTTTTGTCTTGAATGAGATATTATAAAACTGTTCAAAAAAGTATTTGACGAATGAAGAAATTGTCTTTGATGTTTTTATTGTTGGTGGCAGGACTCTATTTTACTGCTTGTGGCGATGATTCCGATGTGCCTGCCAACGGGTATATTGAAACTACCGAGGAAGGTTCGGCAACGTTTGTATTGAAAGGTTATGAGGATGCTTCCGATGGCTTCAATGTGTTTGAGGGGGAAGGGTTTGAAAAATCTTTCTATATCTTGGAGAAGAAGTTTACGGGAAGTGCATGGAACTTTGTGAAGGCTGCAAGCGGCCCGTTGTCTGCCATGACCGAAATTCCTGCCGATGATGCCTGGCAGGTAGATATGGATGTGGTAGAAGGAGCCAACTACTGGGCACGTAACAAGGGGATGACGAAATATACATTCATGAAGATGCGGGTGGCTTATATCGAGGGAAACAATGTCGCTTTGGAATATGCCATTGCTGGTACTAAAGATCGTGATCTTTCGGAGAATGAGAATGCCAATCAGCCGCAGGGTGATAATGTTTCCATGACTGCGTTGGAAGTTCCTTTCTTGAATCCCGACCATATCTATGCAGACTACTTTGTGACTTATGAGAATAAACAAGTGCAGAACTTTGTTCTGGAGTATGTGCCCGAAAAGAAACACTCCGCTTGGGTGGCTTTCTGTTTCGACAGTGTGACCAGTCAGGACAATGTGAAGCGGACAGATGCCTGGAACCAGGATGACCCCAACATTGACAATTCCGTGGAACCGAACGAAAGTATGCACAAGAGCGATGGTTACGACAAGGGTCACCTCTGCGCCAGCGAGGATCGCGTATATTGTGAGGATGCCAACAAACAGACTTTCTACTACGCCAATATCTCACCACAAATAGCCTCGTTCAACCAGAAGTACTGGATGTATCTGGAACAGCTGGTGCAGAAGTGGGGACGCTCCACCATAGAAGGTACTTACGATAAGGTGTATGTGGTGAAGGGTGGCACGCTGAACAAGCTGCTTACCAACTTCACCGGTACAATGAAGGGCGGAGACAGTAAATATCCCGAAACCGATGCCGAAGGATTTACCATCAATGGATTGGCTGTTCCAGCCTATTATTACATGGCTGTTCTTACGGAAAAAGAAGGCTCGTACCATGCTATCGGTTTTTTGGTTCCGCATTCTGAACTTTTGCCACAGAAACCTACAGCTGGTGATTTTCAAGTATATGCCGTGAGCATTGATAATTTGGAGCAGAAGACCGGGCTTGACTTCTTCTGTAATCTTCCAGATGTGGTGGAGGATATGGTAGAGAGTAGCTATACCCAAGGGGATTGGAACTGGTAAGAACCGCCATCTCTTTTTGACTTTTACAACCACGCACTTCATTCTCTTCGAGGTGCGTGGTTTGCTTTTTTGATGTAGGTGGTTTGCCAAAGATTAATCATAAATCCCTTATCTGCCTTATGCCTTTTATGCTTACAGCTCATTCAATACTTCGTCCCACGTACGTGTGCCCGCCGGTTCAGGCATGTAAACCGGCGAGCCCACGTACCTAAACCGACGGGCCCACGTACCTGGGACAAAGTATTACATAAGGCCTGCAAGCATTCTACATGATACCTTTCCGCATTAAGTATAAGCCCTGCAAAGAAAAAACATCTATTCCCTAAAGGATGAATCCGGATACACTACACACCCATCAAGGAGCACGCACGGCACCGGATGCAAGAATCAGTCATCAGACAAGAGATTCTTGAATGGTAAAGTGCCGAATTGGCTTAAAATCGACGTTAATAAAAGTTATTTCCATACAATGAAAAACGCAAAATAAACGAATAGATAAAAAGCTGATTATTATAAAGTTAATACAGGTATTCGTAACAAAACAGGAATAAATAAGCGTGCTGGCAAACCATTTGCCGTCACTTGCCTACACGGTTGCCTACACCGCATAAATGCCGATGAACAGGGAGATGCAGGGCAAAAGTGACGGAGTGTAGGCAAAATGAACCGAAAACTTTTTCTGTAGCGCTGAGTTCAAGTTATACATGCGACAGTTGGTCCAGATAGTGGTATTGGGTATAAAATAAGGCTTATTTCCTATTTTAGTTGTCTTTAAATGAAGAACCGGGCATAATCTTAAAAAATGTAACTACGCTGTAACATAATATTGTATAAAATTACGTACCTTTGCCTGTGTTTTTGAAAAATATAACATTTTAAAGAACTAATTAAAAGGTATTATGTTAAAAAGAGTAAGACTTATGCTCACGCTTGTACTGCTACTGGCGGCTGTGGGTGTTAACGCGCAGGTTACTACTGCTTCAATGGGTGGTAGAGTGACTGATGCAAGTAATGAACCCATTATCGGGGCTACAATCCAGGCTGTACACGTGCCTTCGGGATCGCAGTATGGTACGGTGACTAATGTTGACGGACGCTATTCTATTCAGGGGATGCGCACCGGGGGACCTTATACGGTTACTATTTCTTATATAGGCTATCAGACTATTGTTCTCAAGGACATCACTCTCCAGTTGGGTGAAGTTTACAACCAGAATGTTGAAATGGACGAATCTTCGGAGATATTGACAGAGGTAGTTGTAACGGCTGCCAAGACGAAGTTTGCTGCAGAGAAGACGGGAGCTTCTACCAATATTTCTTCTTCACAAATGAAGCAGTTGCCTACCATCAACCGTAGTATTTCGGACATCGCACGCCTTTCTCCGTATGCGTCGGGCATGAACATGGCAGGTGGTGACGGCCGTTCCACGAACTTCACCATTGACGGTGCCAACTTCAACAATAACTTCGGTCTTTCGTCAGCGCTACCCGGCGGTGGAAATCCTATCTCCATGGATGCCATTGAAGAAGTACAGGTAGTGATTGCCCCGTTCGATGTCCGTCAGACGAACTTCATCGGCGGTGGAATCAATGCTGTGACTAAATCGGGTACCAATACTTTCCAGGGGACTGCCTATACCTATCACTATAATGACAATATGCGCGGAAGCCGTGTGGACGGTCAGAGCTTGAATGTGCCCGAAGAGAATGACAAACATATCTATGGTGCTACTTTTGGCGGTCCTATTGTCAAGAACAAACTGTTCTTTTTCGGTAATGTAGAGTATCAGAAAATTCCTTCTACGATTGTAAACTGGAGGGCTTCTGAGGATGGCATAGCCAATCCGGATAATTATATTTCAGCCACCAGACTTTCGGACATGCAGAAAGTCTCTGAGTTTGTAAAACAGAAATATGGTTATGATACAGGTTCTTATACCAGCTTCCCTGCTGATGAAACCAACTTGAAACTGTTGGGACGTATAGACTGGAACATCAATCAATATCATAAGTTGGCTGTACGTTATAATTATACCAAGAACACTGCGTGGAACCAGACCAACGGTAACTCAAGTGATACCGGCTATCGTCTGAATGGCATGAACCGTTTCTCTCAATATTCCATGGCGTTTGCCAATTCATGCTATTCAATGGACAATAAGGTGAGTTCTGTTTCCGCTGATTTGAACAGCCGTTTCTCCAATAATATGTCTAACCAGCTGTTGTTTACCTATACCAATATCCAGGATGTTCGCGGAACGGATTCTTCCCCGTTCCCGTTCATTGACATCATGGGGGGATATGATGCCTCTACAGGTGTCCAGACGTTGCAGCCGTACATGTCTTTGGGATATGAACTGTTTACTTACAACAATGCCGTAAATAACAAGATTTATACACTTACGGATAACTTTACTTACTATGCCGGTGACCACAAGCTGACTGCCGGATTTAGCTTTGAACACCAGATGGCCAATAACGCTTATATGCGTAATGGTACGGGATATTACCGTTATCGCAGTTTGGACGATTTCTTGAATGGTGCTGCTCCCGAAGCGTTTGCTCTGACTTATGGTTACAACGGCAATACAACTCCGAATGCGGAGGTGGCTTTCAACCAGTTTGGCTTGTATGTGCAGGATGATTGGAACATTACCAATAATTTCAAACTGACAGCCGGTATCCGTTTCGATGACCTCGTGTTCAATGATGATGACTTGATGCGTAACAATGCTATTTACGACTACAACTTTGACGGTAAGCGTATCGATACAGGCAAATGGCCGGGAGCCAAGATTCAAGTTTCTCCGCGTTTGGGATTTGTTTGGGATGTATTGGGCAACAAGGCTTTGAAAGTACGTGGCGGTACGGGTTTGTTTGCCGGACGTTTGCCGTTGGTATTCTTTACGAATATGCCTACCAACTCCGGCATGGTCCAGAATCTGGTCACTATCAATACAAAGTATAATGACGACGGTACGATCAAGAGCCGTGACCCTCGTTTGGACCTGCTGAAGGGCGGCATGATTACGGATGTAAATAAGATGATAGAGGTATTGGGCTTGCCCACTACGATCTCTCCGGAGGAAGGCGTGGCTCCGAGCCAGATGGCCGGTGTGGATCCGGACTTCAAGATGCCGCAGGTATGGAAGAGCTCTATTGCCGTGGATTATGTATTGCCGGTTTCTTTCCCGCTGAGTGTGACAGGTGAGTTCATGTACACCAAAAACATCAATGGTGTGAATATGGTTAACTACAACATCAAGCCGTCTGAAGGTTGGGAGCGTTTCTCAGGTGCGGATAACCGTTTGATTTATCCTTCTTCATACAAGTATTATGATAAAGTGACCAGTGCTTGCGTACTGACGAATACATCCCGGGGATATGGCTATACGGCCAATGTTACCGTAAACGCCGAGCCTATTAAGAACATGAATGTGATGATGGCTTATACGCATACCGAGTCTAAGGAAGTTACCGGTCTTCCGGGCAACAATGCCAATTCTACCTGGCAGGGACAATATACGATTGATGGACCTAACTTTGCCACTGTGCAACGTTCGCAGTATGTGGTACCTGACCGTGTGATCGCTTCTGTCAATTATACTGCCTCACATTGCAAGCCGGGTTTTGAAACCCATTATAGCTTGTTCTACAGTGGTTATTCTCCCAGCGGTTATTCTTTCCTGTACACCAATGATATGAATGGTGACGGTATCAACAATGACCTGATGTATATTCCGAAGGATGACAGTGAAATTCAGTTTGCAAATGAGGCTGACCGTGCTGACTTCTGGGCTTTCGTAAATCAGGATTCTTATCTGAAGAACCATAAAGGTGAATATGCCGAAGCTTATGCAGCACGGGCTCCGTGGGTACATCGTTTCGACTTCCGTATTGCTCAGGACTTTGCTGTAAAGGTAGGAAAGACAACCAATAAACTGCAGATCAGCCTTGATTTTATGAATATCGGAAACTTGTTCAACTCCAAATGGGGAGTTACCAAGAATATGTCAAACAGTAATAACGGACGTATCTTGAAGTACGAGAGCAAGGATGCCAACAACCGTCCTGTTTATTCGCTCTATCGTGACAAGGCGGGAAATGCTCCTGCTGAAACATTCTCTTTCAACAAGAATTATGATGAGTGTTGGAAGTTGCAGGTGGGTATCCGCTATATTTTCAACTAAAGTATGAGGTAGGTGTCTCTTCGTATGGGCGGAGGGGCATATAACGGCAAGGGCTGTCTTGAAACAGGAAAACAATTATCCCTGTTTGGAGACAGCCCTTTGTTTTAGTTTGTCCGGAGGTTGTCCTTCAGGCCTGTTTCCTGTTTATCGGATTTTCATTTCCATTATCACCGGGTTGTGGTCACTGCAAAATTCCTGCGTGGGAGAGTAGTAACTCATTCCTTCCAGTTCGTTGGAGTGGAAGATATAGTCGATACGCAGCATCTTCTTGCCATAGCGGTAGGTGTACATATAGCCGTTGCCGGCAGTTCTGAAACCGTCCTTGAGGAAGCCGCTGAAGTACTGGTAGGTATAGGAGGAAGGCAGGGAGTTGAAGTCACCGCAGACGATTACCGGGTAGGGGCTGTTCTTGGCGAAGTAGCCGACGGTGTAGGTTTGCAGGGTGCGTTTCACAAAATTTCCATGCAGGGTCTCCGCAGCATCTTTGGCTGCCCGGATTTCACGGCGTGCATCGTCAGAGGCCATTTCGCGTTGCCATTTGCCACGCTTTTGGCTGACACTCGTGGTTTGCAGGTGACTGTTGAGCAAACGGACGGTATCCGTTCCTGCCACTATATCGCACAACATGCTGCAATTGGCGCTTTGAGGGTAGGTGATGAACCGTTCGTGTATCAGCGGATAACGGCTGAACACCGCGATGGGAAGCACTTTGCGGAGGGAGTCTTCTTGGAGGGTCAGTACATGGGGCCAATGTGAGAGGGCTTTGCGTATGCTGTCTGCCGTGAAGTACCGGTTGTTCCCGAATTCTTGGAGGCAAAGTATATCGACGTGTTCCTGTTGCATATACCGGGCCATTTCCTTGCAGGAATAGCCTGTAATTTCATCGCCGAAATTGTGTACGTTGTAGGTGGCTATCTTCAGATATCGGTCTGAGGGAGTTTTCTCTTTAGGGGAATGGAACTGGATGACAGAGGTCAGGTAGTTCCAGTTACAGAAAAAGGCAGCCAACGGAATCAGCGCCCACCATTTGCGGGCCATTCCCCAACATAGGGAGGCTATCAGGTTGCAGACCAACAATACAGGTACCGCCAGACCCAATAGAGGCATGATGACAGAGTCGGTAGGCGACACGTTTCCGGAAAATCCGGCTATTGCCGTGATAGCTGCCAGAATGAATGTGGCAGCTATCAGACAGCTATAGAAGAGACCTTTGATGGCCGCTTTTCCCATGATTCAATCTTTTGCTGTTATTGTTTAATCACGGAATTTATCGGCTTTCCTGCTTGGTATGCCTTGATATTCTCCAGCATGATCTGCATGAGGCGTTCACGTGCGGCGGTACTTGCCCAAGCGATGTGAGGGGTGATGTAACAATTCTTGGCGGTGAGCAACGGGTTGTCGGCATGAGGAGGTTCTTGGGAGAGCACGTCCAGTCCGGCTGCATAGATGATGTTGTTGTTCAAGGCATCGGCAAGGTCTTGCTCGTTGATGAGCGGGCCACGGCCGGTATTGATTAGGATGGCGGTAGGCTTCATCATTTTAAGACGTTCCGCATTCACCAGTTCGCGGGTAGAATCGGTAAGGGGACAATGCAGGCTGATGATGTCGCATTCACGGAAAAGTTCATCCAATTCCATCTTGCGTATTTCGGGAGGAAGCTGGAAATTGGTTTTCGAGGTGTAGGCGCACACCTGCATTCCAAAGCCGATGGCAATACGGGCAGTGGTGTATCCCGTATGTCCCAGTCCGACGATACCGAGCTTTTTTCCACGCAGTTCGATGAGGGGAGTATCCCAGAAACAGAAATCTTTGCTGCGTGTCCAACGTCCTTTATGAACCTCCTCCGAGTGGTGCTGTACCTGCTGGGCTATGTTGAGGATGTGTGCAAAGACCATTTGAGCTACAGAGTCGGTACTGTATGCCGGGATGTTGGTGACGATGATGTCATGTTCTTTGGCGGCAGCCACGTCAACGATGTTGTATCCGGTGGCAAGTACACCGATATATTTCAGTTCAGGCAGTGCAGCCATGTGTCCGGCTGTCAAGACTGTCTTGTTGGTCAGCAGGATTTCTGCTCCTGCGGCACGTTCCAATACTTCTTCGGGAGCCGTGCGATCATAGATGGCGCATTCACCCAACATTTCCAGTTCATCCCAGCAGAGGTCTCCGGGGTTGGCGGCATAACCGTCTAATACTACTATTTTCATAATGCATATAATTATTTAAATTTATCTTTTCCCCACAGCTGCTGCATCCTCTCTTTATGCTTCTGCTCGGCAGCATTGGCTTGAGGTTCCCAGAGGCGGTGGTTCTTCAATTCATCGGGCAGGAACTGCTGTTTGACAAAGTTCCCCGGATAGTCATGGGCATATTTGTATTTTTCCCCGTAGCCTAACTGTTTCATCAACTTTGTAGGTGCGTTACGCAGGTGCAGGGGAACGGGCAGGTTACCGGTTTCACGTACCAGTTCCAAGGCATGGTTGATGGCCATGTAGGCCGAATTACTCTTGGGACTTGTGGCAAGGTAGATGGTAGCTTCTGCCAGCGGGATGCGTCCTTCGGGCCATCCCACCTTCATAATGGTGTCGAAACAGGCATTGGCGAGTAGCAAGGCATTGGGATTGGCCAGGCCGATATCTTCCGAAGCGGAGATGACAAGCCGGCGGGCTATGAAAGCAGGATCTTCACCGCCCTCTACCATACGTGCCAGCCAATAGATGGCACCGTCCGGGTCACTTCCGCGGATGGATTTGATGAAAGCGGAGATGATATCGTAGTGCATCTCGCCGTCTTTGTCGTAGGCAAGAGGGTTTTGCTGCAGGCGCTCAGTCACCATCTCGTCGGTGATGACAACGGGGTCGCTGATTTCCGACTCCACGACGAGTTCAAGTATGTTCAGTAGTTTCCGGGCATCTCCACCGCTATAACGGAGCATGGCGGTAGTTTCCTCCAGTTCTATTTTTCGTTCTTTCAACACGATGTCGGTAGTAATGGCACGTTGGAGTAATTCTTGCAAGTCGTCCTTTTCCAGTGATTTCAATACGTAGAGTTGACAGCGCGACAGCAACGGACGTATTACTTCAAACGAAGGATTTTCCGTGGTGGCACCTATCAGTGTCACTGTGCCTTGTTCCACTGCTCCCAGCAGTGAGTCTTGCTGCGATTTGCTGAAACGATGAATTTCATCGATGAAGAGAATGGGGCTTGACTGTGAGAAGAAGCGGTTGCTTTTGGCACGTTCTATCACGTCGCGCACATCTTTCACACCGCTGGTCACGGCACTGAGGGTATAGAAAGGAGTGTCCAGCTTGTTGGCGATGATTTGTGCCAGTGTTGTCTTTCCCACTCCCGGAGGTCCCCACAGGATAAACGATGAGATACGTCCTGCATCAATCATTTTGCGCAGTACTGCCCCCGGTCCCACCAAGTGTTTCTGACCGATATAATCGTCTAATGTCTTTGGCCGAAGCCGTTCTGCTAATGGAGGCATGGTGCTTTGGGGTTATTGGTTGTAACTTGTAACTACTTTAGAATATCATCAATATCATGAACCGTATGCCTCCCTTCTTTACTCCCGGAATGTCGGTGTAGGTCAGTCGGCGGACATACTCGATATGCAATAACTTGAAGATGTTGTAGATACCTACACTTGCTTCAATGTAAGGGGTATCACCCATGATGTGACTGGTCGGCACGCCATCGCGTGTCGGGAAAAGGAACAAATCCGGGTTGTTGCTCTTATACGGATTGTTCTTGTCGGTCAATGTGCCCCACAAGCCGCGGATACGGAACATTTCACGCCATTTCAACTTCTTGATGAGAGGAATGCGGTTGAACAACTTTCCGTTCATGTCATAACTCAGGTTGAGGGAGGCATAACGGTCGTTGAGGAATTCCATATTGTTGATGAGGTTGAAGGACTCATTGTTCTGGGTGATGTACGAGAGGTTTGCCATGGGCAGGTTCAACAGGGGGAACGGAACTGTGTTCCATTGTGCACCGGCACGGGCGGTAACATCCAGTTTGCCCCATGAACCAAACCAGAAACGCTTGCGTATGCTGGCTTCCGTCAGGTTGAAGTTGTATTCGCCTCCCAACACGCCTTTAAAGCCTGCCGTGTGGGAGAGGCTGAAGATGGGGGCGTCCAAGGATACGGGGACGCGGCGCTGCTTGGTGTTGACAAAGGTTTCACCGGGAGCGTAGCGCAAGGTTACACCCAGTTCGGTAGTAGTGATGTCATGTACCAGTGTATTCTTTTGGTCCCATTCTCCGGGCGTGCCGCCATTGTTCTTCCAATATTGCAGAATACCCGCAGGCTGGTCGTTGCGGTGGCGTGCCATGGCCTGGATGGAGAATCCGGCATTCGTTTCCAATTCATAGCTCAGGGTAGCATCGCGCATGTAGGACATCTGGTCGACTTTGGTCCATTTCCATCCGACGAACAGGTTATCCTTGTCCGTTGCCAGATACTTATCCATGGGGGACATGACATCGTATGTGTACTTGAAGGCGATGTAGTGTTTCGGGAATTCCCACAACACGTATTCGCGTTTGTTGAAAGAGTAGGCCACTTGTCCCGAATAGAACCATTTTTTGTCTTTGGTACCATATGCACCATAGCCGCTCAAGCTCCAGTGCGGGTCAAGATTACCGGTAGTCATGCCGCTTACACGGAAGCGCGTACCGTTTACGTAGTTGCTGGTAATCATCGTGTTGATAGGCCCGAAGTCAAATTTACTCGGATGCTTCTTGCTGCCTGTCTCCACAAAGTTTTCAATCAAGGCCTTTGCCCCGAATATGACGTATTTGAAGCCCGGTATCTGTTCAATCCGGTTCATGAACAAGTCCATTGTACTCTCTTTCTTGGTGAGTGGCACCTGGCGTACTTTTGCCCAGTATTCATCACTCTTGCCGAGCATGTTCGCTTCCTTTATGACGCTTCCTTTCAGCCGGAAGAGGCGGGGCTCTATTTCTTCGAATTTATAGTCGGTATATTTGGTGGTACGTTGCACCTCCAGTCCCTGGATACCTTTGACGAAAGCCAGTTCCACCGTCATGTCGTCATCGGTCAGTACCCAGTTGCTGTCCGGCAACTGTTCGAATTGCTGGACAATGTCGAGGTTCTCCACAAAGTTGACACCTGTCTTTTTGGGCAGTTTCATGGTGGCTTTTTTCACCGCGTAGGTAGAGTCCTTCACAACGTAGAGGTGGCCGGTAAAACCGAAGTCCTGCGGGTTTTGGGGGACGAAAGTAAGGTGTACGCACTCTTGTTTGTCCACCATCAAGGTATCCATGAGATAGTATTTATAGAAACTGATGGCGCCACGTCCTATGGGACTGACGAAACGGCGTTGCAGCAAGCGGATATCATCATCGTAGATGTTGATGTCCGAGAATACATCCGTAAGAATGGTACCCAACATGTCCCCGGTACTGAAGAACTCTTCGATACCGTTGGAATTCATCCCTTCAATGATGGTCTTTTCGCTCTTGGGATTTTTACGGTAAATGGTTTTGGATGCCGTCTCTTTGATGGAGATGGGAAGGATCATCTTGTTGGTCTTTGGCGAGACTTCCACCTGGTCTTTGAAGAAAGAGAACTTTTTGTAGATGCCTTTTTCCATCTTGTCCGGTGTGACATCGTTGATGGACATTTTCATCTTTTCGTATTTCTGGAACTGGTAGTAGTCGTTCTCTTCCAGTTTCAATGCTTTCTTATGCTCGATGACCTTTTTCATAAACTCCACGGCAGGATTATTCTTGCGGGAGTATTTCTCTTTCTTGGGTTTTACCACGACTTCGGCAAGCATGATATCGTCCGGTACCATCTTTACATTCAGAATTTTGGTTCCGGGAGTTATTTTTACCTTTTGCGTGATGTAACCTACAGCGGAAAAGGTCAGTTCGTCCCAGCCTTTACGCGTTTCAACCTGGTATTCTCCTTTACCGTTAGAAATCCCGCCTACACCTTTACCCTCGTATTGTACAGTGATATACATCAAGGGTTCGTTGGTGAGGGAGTCTGTTATGACACCTTTAATCTGTGCGGATGCGCCGATAGAGGCAAACAAAAACAGCAGAAAAAGGATGAGAGTGATATGTCGTTGCTTCATATATTATATATAAATCAGAGTGCAAAGTTAACAAATTACTGTTAATCAAGAAGCAAAATAATCTTATATAGTTATAAACCTATCGGCTGTAACCAATAAAAATTACTCTTTATCAAGTCAGTATCGTACTTTGCACTGCGCTGTATCATCCGTCTCTCAGCTATTCGTTGAGCAACGTTTGTACAATTCGTTCTGCTGTCCGCCCGTCCCAGCGGTCGGGCAGAGTGGCATGTTTCCATTCTCCGTTTAGCAGTTTGTCGAGTGCGGCGGAAAGCGCAAAGGAATTCTCGCCCACCAGTTCATTGGTTCCGATGCGCCAGGTTTCAGGATGCTCGGCATAAGTGTTGAGAGTGATGCAGGGGACATCAAGGAAAGTAGCTTCTTCGGCGATGTTGCCCGAATCGGTGACGATACCTTTGGCCTGGTTGATGAGGAATCCGAAATGCAGGTAACTTTGTGGAGGCAGGATATGCAGATTGGGTATGTTCAAGTCCAGCGACTTGACCGCTTTCTCCACGTATGGATGCAGGGGGGCTACGATGGGCATGCCATCTGCTTTTTCAATGAGAGTCTGTAACAAGGAATGCAGAACTGCTTTCTTTTCCAGCAAATCCCGCCGGTTGAGAGTGAGCAGCAGATAATTGCCTTTGCGCAAACCGAGTGTAGGGAACCATAAGGGCTGAATCAGACGGTGGCGGTTATAGCGGATGGTGTCTATCAGTATGTTTCCCACATAATGGATATATTCAGGTATCATACCTTCCTGGTTGAGGTTACGGTTGGCTACCATACCGGCGGTGAAGAGGTAGTCGGAGATGGCATCCACAATGGTGCGGTTCACTTCACGGGGCATGTTCATGTCAAAAGAACGGGTGCCGGCAATGACGTGCGCTACCTTCAATCCCCGTTTTTTGGCGACGATGGCACAGCTCATGGTGGCGGTCATGTCATCTACAACCAATACTACTTGTGCGGGGTTGGCATCCAGTTCCTTTTCAAAGGCCAGCATGATGGCAGCCGCTACTTGTGAATGGTCGTGTCCGCTGATCCCGAGGTATGCGTCCGGTCTTTTCATCGCCAGGTCGGAGAAAAGGGAGGCGTCCAGACTGGTGTCATCTTGAGGACCTGTGTAAACAAGGCGATAGGATATTTTCTTTCCTGCTTCTCTGGCCGCGTCAATGGCACGGCAGATAGGCGCTATTTTCATGAAGTTGGGGCGTGCACCCGATACGATGGTAATTTTCATTTCAAAAATTTTAAATGATGAGACAAAAATACGTTTTCTTAGGGAAATTATTTGTTACTTTGCCCCATTATTTTGAATACACCTTGAAAATTGCCAAGCTTTGATTATTTAATTCTTTAATTTATAAATTCATTATGACAATGCCGACATTTGTTCAGATACTCGATTTTATAGGTACATTCGCCTTTGCTATCAGTGGCATACGCCTGGCCTCGGCAAAAAGGTTCGACTGGTTCGGGGCATACGTTGTGGGATTTGTGACTGCCATAGGCGGCGGTACGATACGCGATTTGTTGTTGGATGTCACTCCCGGCTGGATGACTGACCCTATTTATTTAATCTGTACGGGGCTAGCCTTGCTGTGGGTTATCCTTTTCGGAAAGTACCTTATTCATTTGCACAATACGTTTTTTATTTTCGACAGCATCGGTCTGGCGCTGTTTACGGTGGTGGGTGTAGGAAAAAGTCTCGCTTTGGGGTATCCTTTCTGGGTAGCCATCATCATGGGTAGCATTACCGGTGCGGCCGGAGGTGTGATACGTGACGTGTTCATTAATGAAATCCCGTTGATTTTCCGGAAAGAGATCTATGCCATGGCGTGTGTGGTGGGCGGTACATGCTATTGGCTGTGCCATCTGTTGGGTCTGGAGGCTTTTATTTGCCAGATTGTAGGAGGCGTCACGGTTTTTATTACGCGCATTTTGGCAGTGAAATATAGGATTTGCTTACCTATTCTTTCAGGAAACGGGGAACAGGAGGAGTGATATCACATCTATTATCAGGTAAAAAGAGGCTCAAAATTAAGAATTCATCTTATTTTGAGCCTCTTTTTTTTATTGGATTGTGTTCTCTATCAGAACATAGTATCCTTCGTGTTGAACAATTTACGTTCGTTGAGTTTTACGACCTTGCCATACTTTTCCAGTCTTTTCAAGTCTATATCTTTCGGATTACCCATGATGCCGATGGCGTATGGTTTTCCCTTGATGTTTTCTTCGTAGAACTTCACGATGTCGTCGAATGTCAGTGCGTCAATCTTCGGCAGGTTTTCTTCGGCAGGATCTCCTTTATAGCCCATTTGCTGGTACATCTTGAGGTATCGCGCCTTATAGCGGAAGTCCGGATGTGTGCTCAAAGCTTCCTGACGCATGTAGCTTTTGATATTGTCTATGCGTTCAGCATTCTTTGGCATGTCGTTGATGAGTCCCATGAATACATCCACTGCATCATTGGCCTTGTCGTTTTGTGTGCCGATGTTTCCGATCATGTAGGTCTGGTTTCCTAAAACCTCTGGTGTTGCTATATAGGCTCCGGCTGTATAGGCCATGGAACGCTTTTCGCGGATTTCATTGATGACCAGTCCGTTGAACCCTCCGGAGAAATATTGATAGAAAGCATCGCGCAGCACATCGTCTTTCTTTTCATATTTCTGCATAGGCAGGTAGAAGGATATCTGTGCCTGTTCAGCGTCCGAGTTTGGCAGGAAGTAGATCGTGTTCTCCGTTACCGGTGCCAGGGGAGTGTCTTGAGGCGATTGGCTGGGACGTTCGTTGGCAACCAGCGGCAGATTCTTGCTCAAGATATCGTATGCGTTTTCGAAGGGCAGAGTACCGCAGTAGAAGATTTCCGCTTCATAGTTGGCGGCACGGTTGATGTCACCTGTCAATTCGGATATTTGCAGTTCATAGACTTCCTTGTCTGTCAGTTCATCGATATAGCTGGACTTTTCTCCATGGCGTATGTACTGCGTCAGGGCGTTTGCCAGCAGGCTGACGTTCTCTTTACGTTGCTGGCGGCCTCCCAATATGGAGCCTTTGATACGGCTTAATTGTTTGTCGTCCAGTTTGGGCATTAATATCTGGCGGGCAAGGAGCTGGCAAGCTTGCGGCAACGTTTCTTCATAACCTCTCATGGTGATGTAGAGGTAGTCGTCATCGGCATTCACCGAACAAGTGGCGTTGAGTTTACTCAATTCTTCTTTCAACTGCTGGGGTTCGTATGCACCCATGATTCCGGCATTGTTCATTAGTTCTGCTGCGATGCCCAGTTTGGGGAACTCGCGTTCTCCGACACCGTATCTCAGCGTCAGGCTGAATATATTGTTTTCCGGATTCTTGGTGTAATACATTTTGGAGCGGTCGTTCAGCTTCTTGATTTGCACGTCACTGAAGTCCATGAATTTTTCGTTCACGTTTCCGATAGGCATGTTCTTGAACTGTGTGGCATAGAGAGACTGTTTGCCTACAGGCGGCTCGATGGGTTTGTACCCGGGCTTCTTGATTTTACTTTCTTCTTTATTTTTGCCCTTCTCGATGTAAAGTGCCAGATAGTTGTCGGACAGATATTGCTTGGCGACGCGTTTGATGTCTTCGTTGGTGATGGCCATGATTTCATCCTTATAGTTCAATACCTTGCTCAAGTCTGTTTCATTGATGAAAGCATTCATCAACTCATTGGCTCTGTTTTCGTTGAATTCCATCTGCAGGTCGTAGTCGCGGCACATGTTGTTTTTGATGGCTGCTACCGCCCATTCCTCAAATTCGCCGTTGGCAATTTGCTGGATGGCTTTCAGGGCTTTCTTTTCCGCACTTTTGTTGGATTCGAAACGGCGTTGGTTTTCGTCGTATAAAGGAATCACATTTACGACGTTGCGTCCCTGTTCGCGGAACGTCATGGGGAGAGCTACCCCGCTGGTGAGTTCACCGCCGATTACCAGTTTGTTCAATGTACCGGTGTTGCTACCGTTGGAAAGTAATTTCATGGCTATTTCCAGTGCCTTTTCGTCCGGATGTCCTGCAGGTACACCTTTATATACCAGATATACGCTGGGGTAGTAGCCGATTTTGGCATTGTACTGGGTACGCCCTTTGATATCTAACTCAGAATACTGTTTGCGTTCGGGAGTGCTCTTCTTGGGTAAACGGCCAAAGGCGGCATTGATACGTCCGCTGATTTGTTGGGCATTGACATTGCCGACTAAAATCAGTACCATGTTCTCCGGTGTGTACCATGTATTGTAATACTCGATTAGTTTGCTCAGGCGTGGATTTTTTAAGTGTTCGGGCAGACCTAATACCGAACGGGAGTACGGATGTCCTTCAAAGGCTTTGCTTAGCAGGAATTGTTGTTGCACTCTGCCCGGGTTGTCCTGACCGCGATTGTATTCTTCATATACGGTTTCCAATTCGGACTGGAAGGTACGGAATACGGGGTTGATGAAACGCTGTGAAGAAATCTCCAGCCACTTGTTGATCTGGAAGGCCGGGAAAGAATTAAAATAAATCGTATAATCATAACTGGTTCCGGCGTTCAGACCCTTGGCTCCCATACTTTCCATCAGGTTGGAAAACTCATTGGATACACTTACTTTTCCGGCTTCGATGGTCAATTCGTTTATTTCTTTTCCGATGGCTTCTTTCTTTATCGGGTCGGCTTCATCTGCCATCTCGTCATATTTGGCGATGATTTTTTTGTAGATAGGTTCTTCGGCAGCCCAGTCGAGCGTACTGATCTTGTCTGTACCTTTAAACATGACATGTTCCAGGTAATGTGCGAGGCCGGTATATTCGGCCGGATCATTGACAGCTCCGGTGCGCACGCCGACAGCACCATACACATCTGATTTCGTGTTGTCTTCCCATATATATACGGAAAGACCGTTCTTCAGCTTGAATGCTTTTAATCCTTGTCCAAAGGAGGGCAGGGAAATTAAAACCATTGCCAGTAAAAGAACCGGTTTAAACTTAAATGATTTCATAAAATAAAGTGTTTTTATGTAATAAAAGTGTTTTTCTATATGTAGGCAAAGCTATAAAAAAATCACAATTTCTTTACGAAAGATTCGGAAAAAGATTATTTTAAGATGAAAATAACACCCGTAAACTACCAGGGGAGGGGGTGAAAACTGTCAATTGATAGTTTTCACCCCTAAGAATAATCATCTTCCGTCCCCCGGAATGGAGAATCTTCTTTATACTTGCATTCAAGAAAACCTAAACCATTATTAACCATTTAAAAAAAGAAGCAAAGTATGAATACTTACAGTTTTAGAAAAGATTTGCTTGCAGTGCAAGAGGAACTGCTTCGCTTTGCATACAAGTTGACAGCCGACCGGGAAGAAGCGAATGATTTGTTGCAGGAGACATCTCTAAAGGCTTTGGACAACGAAGACAAATTTGAACCTGACACGAACTTCAGAGGGTGGATGTACACGATTATGCGTAATATCTTTATTAATAATTATCGGAAAATCGTCCGCGAGCAGACATTTGTCGACCAGACTGATAACCTGTATCATTTAAGTATGCCGCAGGATTCCGGTTTTGCGAGTACAGAAGGCGCATACGACTTGAAAGAGATGCACCGTATAGTAAACTCCCTTCCTCGTGACTATAAAGTTCCTTTTTCGATGCACGTTTCCGGTTTCAAATATCGCGAAATAGCCGAACGTCTCGGTTTACCGCTCGGAACCGTGAAAAGCCGTATATTCTTTACCCGTCAGAAATTGCAGGAAGAATTGAAAGACTTTATCTAAGCCATCAAGCTGTGAATTGCTATCTTGAGATGGCAAAGTATCTACAATTTGGTTGCATTATGATATAAAACATATCTTTATACTTGAATTTTTAGGGATTATTCTTGACTATATGTCAGAATAATCCTTTATATTTGTATATGTTAAGTTAACCGAAGAAAAAATCACTTATTACTGACTATGATGAAAAAGGAAATTAAATTCAGTCTTGTTTATCGGGACATGTGGCAATCTTCCGGTAAATACCAGCCTCGGGTTGACCAGTTGGTACGTATAGCTCCGTTAATTATTGAGATGGGCTGTTTTGCGCGAGTTGAAACTAACGGAGGAGCTTTTGAACAGGTGAATCTTTTATATGGAGAAAACCCTAATAATGCTGTTCGTGCTTTTACGAAACCTTTTAGAGAAGCGGGGATTCAGACACACATGCTTGACCGTGGTTTGAATGCGCTGCGTATGTATCCTGTTCCGGCAGATGTGCGTCAGTTGATGTATAGGGTGAAGCATGCGCAGGGAGTGGATATCACCCGCATCTTCTGCGGACTGAACGAGACTAGAAATATTATCCCTTCCATTAAATATGCCTTGGAGGCGGGTATGATACCTCAGGCAACACTTTGTATCACTTACTCTCCCGTACACACCGTAGCGTATTACGCCGGGATTGCCGACAAGCTGATTGAAGCGGGAGCACCTGAAATCTGTCTGAAAGACATGGCAGGTATAGGTCGTCCGGGAATGTTGGGAGAGCTGGTTAAGACTATCAAGGAGAAACATCCTGAAGTGCTGATACAATATCATGGACATAGCGGGCCGGGATTGTCTATGGCGTCCATTCTTGAAGTCTGTGAAAACGGTGCGGATATTATAGATGTGGCTATGGAACCCATGTCATGGGGTAAGGTTCATCCGGACGTCATCTCTGTGCAGGCCATGCTGAAAGATAAGGGTTTCCAAGTGCCCGATATCAACATGAAAGCTTACATGAAAGCTCGCGCCATGACCCAAGAATTCATTGATGATTTTCTGGGATATTTCATGGATCCTACCAATAAGCATATGTCCTCGCTTCTGTTGAAGTGTGGATTGCCCGGAGGGATGATGGGTTCCATGATGGCGGATTTGAAAGGTGTACATTCCGGTATCAATATGATATTGAGGGGTAAAAATGAACCGGAACTCAGTATCGACGACTTGCTTGTCATGCTTTTCGATGAAGTGGAATATGTATGGCCTAAGCTCGGTTATCCTCCTTTGGTAACTCCTTTCAGCCAGTATGTGAAGAATGTGGCATTGATGAATGTCATGCAGTTGGTGAAAGGTGAGGAGCGTTGGACGATGATCGATAACCATACCTGGGATATGATATTGGGCAAGAGCGGACGTCTTCCGGGTACGTTGGCGCCGGAAATTGTAGAACTTGCCAAAGCCAAGGGGTATGAGTTTGTCGATACCGATCCGCAATTGAATTACCCGGATGCGTTGGATGAATATCGCAAGGAAATGGATGAGAATGGCTGGGAGTACGGAGAAGATGACGAAGAACTCTTTGAGTTGGCTATGCACGACCGCCAGTATCGTGATTTCAAGTCGGGGGCTGCCAAGAAGCGTTTCCAGGACGAACTGCAACGTGCCAAGGATGCAGCTATGGCAAAAAGCGGTTATTCGGAAGAAGAAATCAAGAAGTTGAAACGTGCCAAGGCAGACCCGGTCATTGCTCCTGCCAACGGACAGGTGCTTTGGGAGGTTTCGGTAGAGGGGCCTTCATCAGCGCCTTTCATCGGTCGTAAGTATCAGCATGATGAAGTGTTCTGTTATCTTTCTACCCCTTGGGGGGAATACGAGAAGATATTACCTGGATTTACCGGACGTGTGGTTGAAATTTGTGCACAGCAAGGTGCCAATGTGCGTAAGGGGGATGTGATAGCCTATATTCAGAGAAGTGATATTTTTGCATAAAATGACTAGGGGAAGCCTCGTTCTTGCCGGAAGGGTAAATCCGGGCAGGAAAGAGGCTTCCCTGTTTTTATTTCAGCCATTTCTTCACTGTGTCTTTGAGAATCTCTTGTGCGAAAGGCTTTGTCAGAAATTCATTGCAGCCTGCGTCTAAGGCGGCTTGCCTGTCGTGTTCGTACGCATAGGCGGTAAGGGCTATGATGGGGATGTCCGGGGAAAGCTCGCGGATGATACGTGTGGCGTCCAGACCTCCGAGATTCGGCATTTTCATATCCATAAAGATTAAGTCTGGGCGTATCTTCTCAAACATGGTGACGGCTTCCATGCCGTCTTGGGCATGTTCAAGATGGTAAGTGCTTCCTAATATGGCTTTTATCAGCACGTAATTGCTATGCGTGTCCTCGGCAACCAAAATGGTAGGTACGGAAGAATGGGGTACTTCCTTTTTCTTTGGGAGGCATTCTCCGTTTTCCTTACTTGTCGTGGTGCTGTCATTGTCATGTTCCATGCCTTTTCCACTTTCAGGAACTCTTTCTTCGGAGTCTTCTTGTACTTCTCCTTCTTTTTGTGGTGCTGTCAGAGGAAGGATAAAAGTGAATGTGGTTCCTTTCCCTATTTCGGAACTGACGGATATGTTGCCTCCCATCCGCTCTATAATGGTCTTGCAGATGGATAATCCCAATCCTGTACCCTGTGCAAAGGTGTTTACCTTGACGAAGCGTTCGAATATCCGGTCCAGCTTGTCAGCCGCAATGCCGCTGCCGGTGTCATTGACATGGAATACCACATAATCCCCCTCGCGGTGATAGCCATAGCTTATCTTCCCGTTGGTGGTGAATTTGAAAGCATTTCCTATGAGATTGGAAACTACCTGGAAGAGGCGGTTTTTGTCTCCGTCGATAACGATACCCTCGTCGGAGGATTCGTAAATGAGTTCCACTCCTTGGGGACAACGGAAAACATGAGCGTCGTATATTTCCTTGCAGAGTGAATGCAGGCGCACCGGCGTGATGGTGAACTCCACAATGCCCGCTTCGATTTTTGACAAGTCAAGGATTTCATTGATAAGTTGCAGCAGGCGTTCATTGTTTACTGCTACAATCTCGTAATAATTCAGGCGTTCATCAGCATCCGTACTTTCTGCAATGATGCGGGAGAAACCTACGATGGCATTGAGAGGTGTCCGTATTTCGTGGCTCATGTTGGCGAGGAAAGCGGATTTCAGCTGGTCGGAAGCTTCTGCCTTCTCTTTGGCTACCAACAACTCGCGTTTCATGCGTTCCATCTCGGTGATGTCCCACTCGATACTCAACAGGATGGGAGAGAATTCACTGCTTTCAATCTTCATTTTCCGTTTGTCGAGGTAAATGGATTTTCCGTTAATGTCATGCTCCTCCGCTGTCCAGTGCATTTCTTGTCCTGTTTCGGCTATTTTGATGTCCTGCTCTCTTTTCCTTTTTGCCGTTTCCAAAGGATAGAAATCAAAATCGTCTTTGCCCAAAGCCTCGGTCATCTTGATTCCCCGGTTGTAGGATTCACGGTTCCGGTAGATGTATTTGAAGTTGTTGCTGATGTCTTTCACCACAATGCCTGCAGGGAGATTTTCGATGATTTTGTCCAGAATCCGGTTGAAGCGTTTCACTTGTTGTTCGTGCCGGATGCGTGACGTGACGTCCCTTCCGAATGTCCAGACGGTTCCTTCACCTTTATCACTGGTCACCCAGTATGCATTTCCCTCTATGGCAAGCACTTCCGGACACAATGGCAATGGATTGTGGACTATGTAGCCTTGGGCGGTATCACCGCGTTTAACGCTTTCGGCAAATTCTTTCCATGATTTTTCATCTCTTCCGTACGAAGGTAAATCATATATTTTTAGTTTGGTGATGTCCTGTGTGTCACCAATGCCATGCCTTTCCTTGAAACAGCGGTTGCCGAATATCAGCGTGCCGTCTTCATGGACGGAGTATATGTCTTCTGTGGAGTTGTTGATGGCATGCGTCAGCAGATTGATATCATTGCGCCGTTGCTGTATGTCGGTGATGTTCTGCACATAGCCTTCTAAAATAATGTTCTTGTCTTTATCATATTCACGTGCAAAGGTCTTGAGGCGGGTATAGTAGATGTGCTCTTGAAAACAGATGCGGTAGTCTATGCTGTTTTCCAAGTTTCCCTGCAGGTTGTCCTTCAGCCAGTTGGTGAAACTTTTCCGGTCTTCGGGAAGAATCAGCTTCAGATAGTCGTCCAGACTGGTTTCCTGTACCTGTTCTGTACTTAGTATATCGGTGTGCCCGCTATATGTAAAGGTTTTGGTATCGGAACTGTACAGCCAGTTCCCGATGAGCGCGGCTTTCTGTATTTCATTCAGTTCCTGGTTTTTTCTTTCAAGTTCCAGCTTGCGCAAGCTACGTTCCGTGATGTCCCGGTATTGGCAGAGTACCATTCCGTCGAACGGATACATGATGCATTTGAAAAAATAGGTCGTATTGCCCAATGTCATTTCATAATTGCGGACGGAACGTGTCTTGTGGGTCAGCACTTTATGGAACTCCGGATAGATCTGTGCGTAAGTGGATGGGGGAATCAGGCTGAGCAGGTTTTTGCCCAGCAACTTGTCTTCCTTCATAAACCAAAGGTCCACGTTATAAATCGCAATGTCTATACAGATTCCATTCTTATCCAGAATAATCATGGTGTCTGATGTCAGCTTCAACAACCTTTCGGTGTTTTCCGCATTTTTCAGAATGTTTTTCATGTCTTTTTTCCCAGTATTTAGATTTATGCTCTTTTAGCTTTTTCCCATGTGCCGTTTACGGTGCCTTTTCGTTTGCGCAGGTAGTTGAATCCTCTTATTACGTTGATGTTCATAAAGAGGAAATAGTAAGGGACAAAGAGTATTTTGTTTTTTATATGCTTCGTAGAGAGGTAATAGCCCCAGCTTCCCATGAGGTAGAACACGGTTTGGAGCAGCCAGATGACGGCATACGGCAAAGGGGTGCTTGTCGTGAAAATAAGAATGATGTTGAGGGGAAGCAGCAGGAACAATAAGATGGGAGTAAGCGACCAGCGCAGCGCCCGGTGGGAAATGTATTGAAAGCAGAATGTTCCGTAACGGAACGGGTTCAGCAGCGGACGCAGCCGCCAGAGGGACTGCAATCCGCCGGCGGCGATGCGTACCTTGCGCTTTTCTTCCTCGTGCATGTCGGCCGAGCCGCTTTCAACGGCGTAGGCGTCGGCGCAGTATGTGATGGTATATCCGCGCATGACGATGCGCAGGGACAGTATGAAGTCATCGAGCAGAGTATCTGCCTTCATTTCTTCGAACAGTTCACGGCGAATGGCAAACAACTCGCCTGCCGCACCTACTGCTGAATAGAGCCGTGAGTCCAGTGCCTTGAGGGCGGATTCGTATTTCCAGTACAAGCCTTCGCCGCCGGAGGCGGCATTGTCCTTGCTTTGCACGGCGATACGCTTTTCTCCTGCCACGCATCCGGTTTTCGGGTCGGTAAAGGCATGTACTATTTTCCGCAAGGCTTCGCGGTTGAGACATGTATTGGCATCGGTAAATACGACAAGCGGTGTTTCAACGAAGTGCATACCCCGGTTTAGGGCAGCGGTTTTTCCTTGCCGTTCGGGTTGGTAGAGGACTGTGGCTTGAGGCCAGCGGGAGAGGCGCTCGTTGGTGCGGTCGTTGCTGCCGTCGGTCACCCAGACGATGCGGAGCTTGTCGGCAGGATAGTCCAGCTCCAGGCAGTTGCGCATTTTATCGTCCACTACGTCTTCTTCGTTGTAGGCGGTTATGAATAATGTCAATGACGGCAATGCTTCATCGGCCGGCATCGGCCGGCGAACCGGCTTGTGGAAGGATTCTTTTATTTTAACCAGAATATATAATAGTATGCCATATCCGATATAGGTATAGAATACTATCAATAAACTTATCCAGAATAGTGCTTCAAAAGCTTTCATTGCATCAGATTGTTTTCTTTTTATAAAAAAAATATATATCTGTCAAAAATAGGTATAATCTTTTACCGATGCAAGGAAAATAAAAGAAAATGTTTGTTCTTCAAGTAGTTTCCATACTATAAGGAGACGGGATTATTACAGAGGTGAGCTTGGATGACTCTATGATTGAAATGCTATTAATCATCATCCTTTACCGGAAAGAAACGGGCTGGCAAGGCTAAACAAGTCATTACTTAAAACGCTTCTGTCATATTGAAGTAGAACAGTGTCTGGTTGTTTACGGTGTTTTTCCCTAAATCCAGGCGTACGTTCATGCGGGGCTGTACTTCGATGCGCAGCCCTACGCCATAGTTGGGCAACACACCCTCTATCTTTCCGGGGGTAGGCCCCATGAAGCCACAGCCGGTCCATGCGACGAAACCTACATGGTTGAGCATGCGTTTCACCCACGTGCTGCGGTCTGTATTGAACATCTGGCGATATTCTGCCATAACTACGTGCGATGACTTGTCGCGGTATTGTCCCATATAGTACCCGCGCAGGTCGAAAGGAGTTCCTGTAAGGGCATATTGTGTCAGGGGAACATCTCCGAATACATTTTTGGTCTGGGCGGTCCAGGCAAGCACCTTGCGTTTTCCAAGCGACTTGTATTGGCGATAATCTATTTCCAGACGGTAGAAAGTCTGGTCACTGCCGATAAATTTGGCATACATCATGCCGCGGAAATCAAGATAAACGCCTTTGTAGGCATTGGCAGGAACGTCGCGACTGTCGTAGGTCATGAGGAAACCCACACCGGAATTGAAATTCTTGTATCCGTCGGCGGTACCTCCGGCAGCTTTATAGGAAGGTTCATCGATAAGATGCTTCGCAGGCCGGGTCAGGTTGTCGTAGTTGATGTCGATTTGCGGACCGGCAAAGAAGTTGCTGTTTCCCAGGCGGAACAGGAACCAGGGATTGATCTGTACCCCACTGTAACGGTATTGGCTGGTAGTGTCACTGCGTTCATAATCCTTATTGGTTCGGTAGCCGATACCATAAAAATTCTCTTCCGTATTCTTGTAGCTGAATTTTCCGAAGATGCGGAAACGGTCGCCTTTAAAGAAAAGCTGCGGCTTGGAAAAGAGGTTGACACCGCCGTTGAACATGAAAGCAATCGCCATGGGGACTACTGAGCGCAGCTGTGTGGTATCACCGGGATTCATACGGAAAGTCATCAGTGCGCTTCCACCGATTAAAACGCCAAAATCCGGAGTATAGCTCGGACCTCCTAAAATGTTGTAGTGGAAATTTCTGCGCGCTACTTTCTGCTTGCGCAGTTCCTTTTTTGTCAATGCAGGGATCGTATCGGCCGTTGCCGTATTCACCTTGTCTTGGGCTGAAAGAGTGGTAACTGCCAGCACCAGTGTAATTATGCTTAGTATATATTTCTTCATATCTTACGAAATGTGGCTGCAAAGGAAACTATTTTATCTGAAATAGTTTTCAGTGGAATAGATAATATTTCTAAAGAAGTCGCTAAAATTATCAAAAAAGAGATTACTTTTGCCCAAAGGTCATTTTACGGACTTACATAAATTAAATATACTGATTCGATGAAAAAACGATTTTTATCTGTAATTGTTTTTAGTGCCGCCTTTTTTTCTTTGCAGGCACAAGAGGGAAAAGGAGGGATCAACCCCGGTATGCTTGAACAAATCAAGCAGAGTTACGAAGGAAACGCTTTCGATAAAGCGCTTCGCAATGCTATCGGTAATAACGATATCCGCAAATTGTCTCTCAACCAGGAGAATCTGCAGGGCATGGATACCCATTTCTCCATCAAGGTAGATTCTAAAGGTATCACTGACCAAAAGTCGTCCGGACGTTGCTGGCTGTTTACGGGACTGAATGTGATGCGTGCCAAGACTTTGGCCGAATATGGTTTCCAGTCTTTTGAGTTCTCCCAGGTTTACCCGTTCTTTTGGGATCAGCTGGAAAAAGCTAATCTTTTTCTGCAGGGGATAATCGATACCGGCAAGAGTCCTATGAGTGACAAGACTGTGGAATGGCTTTTCCAACATCCGTTGAGTGACGGTGGAACTTTCACCGGGGTGGCGGACATTGTTTCCAAATACGGTCTTGTTCCCAAGGAAGTGATGCCGGAAACGAACAGCAGCGAGAATACTTCGCGTATGGCAAGTCTCATTTCTCTGAAATTGAAGGAGTACGGCTTGCAGCTGCGCGACAGGATTGCCGAAGGTGCCAAGCCTGCCGTACTGGAAAAGGAGAAAACAGCCATGTTGGGAAATATTTACCGTATGCTGGTGTTGAATCTTGGTGTACCTCCCACGGAATTTGATTATGTACGTAGGGATGCGAAGGGAAATCCATTGGAAACTGAACACCACACTCCGATGTCTTTCCTTGAAAAGTATGGTGATAAGCAGCTGCTAACCAACTATGTGATGTTGATGAACGACCCTAGCCGCGAGTATTATAAATGTTATGAAATAGACTATGACCGTCACCGATACGACGGGAAGAACTGGACTTATGTCAATCTGCCGGTGGAGGATATCAAGGAGATGGCCATTGCTTCCTTGAAAGACAGTACCATGATGTATTTCTCTTGTGACGTGGGCAAGTTCCTGAACTCCGAACGCGGATTATTGGATGTAAAAAACTATGACTATGAGTCTTTGATGGGAACCACCTTCGGCATGGATAAGAAGCAGCGTATCCAGACCTTTTCCAGCGGTTCGTCTCATGCAATGACGCTGATGGCTGTTGATTTGAATAAAGATGGAAAACCGGTCAAGTGGATGGTTGAAAATAGTTGGGGAGCAGGAACCGGTTATCAGGGACATCTCATCATGACCGATGACTGGTTTAATGAATATATGTTCCGTCTGGTAGTAGAAACAAAATATGTTCCTGCCAAGGTTATGGAACTATTTAAACAAAAACCTATCCGCCTGCCGGCATGGGACCCGATGTTTGCGGAGGAGGAATAAGAGGATATGGATGCTCCTGACTTGTCACTTATCATTTGTAATTAAGCATCGTGTTCGTTAACGAAGGGAATTGCGGAAATTTATCCGTAATTCCTTTCTTTTTTGCTCTTTATTCACATTATAATTTATTACTTTTGCGGGCAAATTAATGAAACCATTATTTTAAATAAACGCATGGCAAATGTAATTAAGTTACGTAAAGGCCTTGACATCAACCTGAAAGGCGCTGCTGCCCAGGAATTTGTGTCTGTTAAGGAACCGGGATTCTATTCGTTGGTTCCCGATGACTATACAGGCATCACTCCGAAAGTGGTGGTCAAAGAGCAGGAGTATGTGATGGCCGGGGGACCCTTGTTTATCGACAAGAATCATCCTGAATTGAAATTTGTTTCGCCCGTCAGTGGCGTAGTGACAAGCGTGGAGCGTGGCGCACGCCGCAAGGTGCTGAACATCGTCGTAGAGGCTGCCACTGAGCAAGACTATGAGGAATTCGGCAAGATGGATCCGTCAAAAATGAACGGCCAGCAAGTGAAAGAAGCTCTTTTACAGGCTGGTATGTTTGCTTTTATCCGCCAACGTCCGTACGATGTTATCGCTGACCCGACGGTGACTCCGAAAGCAATCTTCATTTCCGCTTTTGACAGCAATCCGCTGGCTCCTGATTTTGAATTCGCTCTGAAAGGGGAGGAAGCAAACTTCCAGACAGGGCTCGACGCTTTGTCAAAGATGGCAAAGACGTATCTGGGTATCAGTGTGAAACAAAAGGCTGCTGCCCTGACGCAGGCAAAGAACGTTACCGTTACTGCTTTCGACGGCCCTAATCCGGCAGGTAACGTAGGAGTACAGATCAACCATATCTCTCCGGTTGTGAAGGGTGAAACAGTATGGACTATCGGTGCAGAAGCTGTACTTTTTATCGGACGACTGATGAATACCGGCCGTGTCGATCTGACCCGTACGGTAGCCGTAACGGGTTCCGAAGTTTTGAAACCCGCTTATTGCAAACTGAAAGTCGGCGCTCTGCTGACGAATGTTTTCAAAGGAAACGTGACTACCGGCAAAGACCTCCGTTACATCAGCGGTAACGTGCTGACCGGTAAGAAGGTTTCTCCGAACGGTTTCCTCGGCTCTTTCCACAACCAACTGACGGTGATTCCCGAAGGAGATGAAATCCATGAAATGCTGGGTTGGATTATGCCGCGCTTCAATCAGTTCAGTGTCAACCGCTCTTACTTCAGTTGGTTGATGGGTAAGAAGGAATATGTGATTGATGCCCGTATCAAGGGTGGCGAACGTCACATGATCATGTCCAATGAATACGACCGCGTGTTCCCGATGGACATCTTCCCCGAATATTTGGTGAAAGCAATCATTGCAGGTGATATTGACCGTATGGAGGCTCTGGGCATCTACGAAGTAGCTCCCGAAGACTTCGCTCTCTGCGAATTCGTATGTTCTTCCAAGGTGGAAGTACAGCGCATCGTACGTGCCGGACTCGATATGCTCCGTGCTGAAATGGCGTAAACTAATTATGAATTATAAATGATGAATGATGAATTGCGGCAAAAGGCAGTTCGCTGATTTATAATTCAAAATTCAAAACTCAAAATTCAAGATTAATAAATGAAAGCGTTAAGAAATTATCTCGACAAGATAAAGCCGAACTTTGAAGAGGGCGGCAAATTCCACGCATTTCAGTCGGTGTTCGACGGCTTCGAAACATTCTTGTTCGTGCCCAATACCACTTCGAAATCGGGAACGCATATTCACGACTCCATTGACAGCAAACGCATCATGTCGATGGTGGTCATTGCGTTAATACCGGCGCTGCTGTTCGGTATGTATAACGTAGGTTACCAGCATTTTCACGCTACCGGTGCTGCCGGAAGCTTCTGGGAAATGTTCATCTACGGTTTCCTGGCTGTATTGCCAAAAATCATTGTATCATACGTGGTAGGTCTCGGCATTGAGTTCGTAGTGGCTCAGTGGAAGAAGGAGGAGATTCAGGAAGGCTTCTTGGTTTCCGGTATCTTGATTCCGATGATCGTTCCGGTGGATTGTCCGCTGTGGATTCTGGCAGTGGCCACTGCATTCTCCGTAATCTTCGCCAAGGAAGTATTCGGCGGCACGGGTATGAATGTGTTCAACGTTGCCTTGATTACCCGTGCATTCCTTTTCTTCGCCTATCCTACGAAGATGTCCGGTGATGCCGTTTGGGTATCGGGCGACAGTATCTTCGGTCTGGGACAGTCGGTAGATGGTCTGACGGTAGCTACTCCGCTGGGTGCAGCCGCTACCTCGGGTGCCGTTCCGGAGTTCTCCTGGGATATGGTGACCGGTCTTATTCCGGGTTCTATCGGTGAGACAAGTGTCATCGCCATTGCTCTGGGTGCCATTCTGCTGTTGTGGACGGGCATTGCAAGTTGGAAGACGATGTTCTCCGTATTCGTGGGCGGTGCTTTTATGGCGTGGGTGTTCAATGCAATCGGTCCCGACACTCCGATGGCACAGATGCCTTGGTACGAACATCTTGTGCTGGGTGGTTTCTGTTTCGGTGCCGTGTTCATGGCTACCGATCCCGTTACATCGGCACGTACGGAAACCGGCAAATATATCTTTGGATTCCTGATTGGCGCAATGGCCATCATTATCCGTGTGCTGAACCCCGGTTATCCCGAAGGTATGATGCTTGCCATCCTGTTGATGAATATCTTCGCTCCGCTGATTGATTATTGTGTGGTACAGGGTAACATCAGTCGCCGCGAGAAACGTGCAGTTAAATAATTGTGAATTATGAATGATGGATTATGAATGATGGGCGAAGGCCTGCATACTTAATTCAAAATTCGGAATTCAAAATTCAAAATTTAAGAAAATGAATACCAATAGTAATAGTTATACTATCATTTATGCTTCGGTAATGGTTGTTATCGTTGCATTCCTGCTGGCATTCGTAAGTTCTTCACTGCGCGAGACGCAGAACAAGAACGTGGAACTTGATACGAAGAAGCAGATTCTTGCTGCACTCAACATCAAGGACGTGAAGGATGCCGAAGCAGAATATAATAAATATGTAAAGGGCGATATGCTGATGAATGTTGACGGTACGCTGGCAGAGAATACCGGTGCATTTGCTACCGCTTACGAGAAGGAAGCCAAAGAGAACAATCGTCTGCACGTATTCGTGGCCGAGGTTGACGGTGAAAAGAAATATGTATTCCCTGTTTACGGTGCCGGTCTTTGGGGTGCTATCTGGGGATATGTTGCGCTGAACAGCGACAAGGATACCGTTTACGGTGTTTACTTTTCCCATGCCAGCGAAACTCCGGGTCTGGGTGCTGAAATCGCAGGCGCGCATTTCCAGGGAGAATTCTCCGGCAAGAAGACGCTTGAGAACGGTGAGATTGCCCTTGGTGTTGTGAAGAACGGCAAGGTGGAGAAGCCCGACTACCAGGTGGACGGTATTTCCGGCGGTACCATCACTTCCGTAGGTGTGGATGCCATGCTGAAAGCTTGTCTGAGCAGCTACAAGAACTTTTTAACTAATAATAATGAGGAGGAATAAGAATATGGGACAATTGTTTTCAAAGAAGAATAAAGAAGTATTCTCTACTCCGCTGGGACTGAACAACCCCGTTACCGTGCAGGTTTTGGGTATCTGTTCTGCTTTGGCTGTTACTGCCAAGCTGGAGCCTGCCATCGTGATGGGTCTTTCGGTGACGGTGATTACAGCATTCTCCAATGTAGTGATTTCACTGTTGCGCAAGACGATACCCAACCGTATCCGTATCATCGTTCAGCTAGTGGTTGTTGCCGCGTTGGTAACTATCGTAAGTGAGATTCTGAAAGCTTTTGCTTACGACGTAAGTGTGCAGCTTTCTGTATATGTAGGTCTGATTATCACCAACTGTATCCTGATGGGACGTTTGGAAGCATTTGCCATGCAGAATGGTCCCTGGGAGTCTTTCCTCGACGGTGTGGGTAATGGTTTGGGATATGCCAAGATTTTGGTAATCGTAGCTTTCTTCCGCGAGCTTCTGGGTTCGGGAACGCTGCTTGGTTTCAACATCTTGAACTATGAACCTCTGCAGAAGTTGGGTTATGTGAACAACGGCTTGATGCTGATGCCGCCAATGGCACTGATTCTTTGTGCCTGTATCATCTGGTACCAGCGTGCACGCCACAAAGAATTGCAGGAAAAGTAATAATTTAAAGTAGTCGGCATTCAGTAGCCAGTAGTTAGAATCAGATACTCTGAATCACTTTTCTACTTACTACTTTCTACTTACTACTTAACTACTTATAAAGATTATGGAACATTTAATAAGTTTATTCGTCCGCTCTATCTTTGTGGACAACATGATATTCGCGTTCTTCCTCGGCATGTGTTCTTACCTTGCCGTTTCGAAGAATGTGAAGACTGCCGTGGGACTGGGTATCGCCGTAACTTTTGTGTTGGTGGTTACGCTTCCGGTCAACTATTTATTGCAGACCAAGGTGCTGGCAGCCAACGCAATCATTGAAGGCGTTGACCTCAGCTTCTTGAGTTTTATTCTTTTCATTGCCGTGATTGCAGCTATCGTTCAGTTGGTGGAAATGATTGTGGAGCGCTTCAGTCCTTCGCTTTATGCTTCACTGGGTATCTTCCTGCCGCTGATTGCTGTAAACTGTGCCATCATGGGTGCTTCTCTTTTCATGCAGCAGCGCATCACGCTGGGCGAGAGTGACCCTAAATTCATCGGTGGTATTGCTGATGCTGTCTCTTATGCGTTGGGTTCCGGTATCGGTTGGTTACTGGCTATCGTAGGCTTGGCTGCCATCCGTGAGAAAATGGCCTATTCTGACGTTCCGGCTCCGTTGAAAGGGCTGGGCATCACTTTCATCACAGTAGGTCTGATGGCAATGGCATTTATGTGTTTCTCTGGTTTGAACATCTAAAAGAAAGGAATAAAACAATGGATATGAATATGATATTAGCAAGCATTGGAGTATTCCTCGTGGTTGTCATCCTGCTTGTTGTTATCCTGTTGGTTGCCAAAAACTTCTTGGTGCCTTCAGGTAATGTAAAACTGACTATCAATGGCGACAAGGAACTGGACGTAGCTTCCGGTTCTACATTGCTGAATACGCTGTCTGTAAATGGTGTGTTCCTTTCCTCCGCGTGCGGTGGTAAAGGTTCCTGCGGACAGTGCAAGTGCCAGGTGATGGAAGGTGGAGGTGAAATCCTGCCTTCTGAGACTCCGCACTTCAGCCGTAAGCAAATACAGGATCACTGGCGTCTGGGTTGCCAGGTGAAGGTGAAAAGTGATATGGCTATCAAGGTTCCCGAAAGTGTGCTGGGCGTGAAAGAGTGGGAGTGCGAGGTTATCTCCAACAAGAATGTGGCTACATTCATCAAAGAGTTCATCGTTGCATTGCCCAAAGGCGAGCACATGGATTTCGTTCCGGGTTCTTATGCGCAGATTAAGATTCCTAAATATTCGATGGATTATGATAAGGACATCGACAAGGAACTTATCGGCAAGGAATACCTGCCTGCATGGGAGAAATTCGGTCTGCTGGGCTTGAAGTGCCGCAATGACGAAGAAACCATCCGTGCCTATTCTATGGCCAACTATCCTGCTGAGGGCGACCGCATTATGCTGACGGTACGTATCGCTACGCCTCCGTTCAAGCCGAAAGATCAGGGTCCGGGCTTCATGGATGTAATGCCGGGTATCGCTTCTTCTTATATCTTTACCTTGAAACCGGGTGACAAGGTAACCATGAGTGGCCCTTACGGAGACTTCCATCCGATATTCGACTCCAAGAAAGAGATGATGTGGGTCGGCGGTGGTGCCGGTATGGCTCCGTTGCGTGCACAGATTATGCACATGACGAAGACGCTGCATACTACAGACCGTGTAATGAATTACTTCTATGGTGCACGTGCCTTGAACGAAGTGTTCTATTTGGAAGACTTCCTGCAGATTGAAAAGGATTTCCCCAACTTCAAGTTCCATCTTGCACTGGACCGTCCCGATCCGGCAGCCGATGCGGCGGGCGTGAAATATACTCCGGGTTTCGTACACAACGTAATCTACGAGACTTACTTGAAAGACCACGAAGCTCCCGAAGACATCGAATACTACATGTGTGGTCCCGGCCCGATGTCGAAAGCTGTTGAGAAGATGCTCGACGACCTTGGTGTTCCTGCTCAGAACTTGATGTTCGACAATTTCGGAGGATAAGGACAAGAGGATTCTGTCCTTCAGTTAAAGAGAAAGGCGGCAAATGGTTTTATACCACTTGCCGCTTCTTTTTGTATCCTGGAGAATGATTTTCCCGATCTCGTGAGGCAAATAGATGCCATATGTGTATCTTTGTACCTCTAACTAAAATAATGGTGTACATGGAACTTACTGATATTCTTTGCAATTTAAAGATAGAACAACTTACTCCGATGCAGAAAGCTGCTTGTGAAGCTTATCGGTCGGATAAAGATTTGGTTTTACTTTCACCTACCGGCTCCGGAAAAACCCTTGCTTTTCTGCTTCCGTTGGTACAGGCCTTAAGTCCGGATGTGCCGGGAGTACAGGCGGTAGTGCTGGTACCTTCCCGGGAATTGGCCTTGCAGATAGAAAACGTTTTCAAGGCTATGAATACGCCTTTCAAGGCTATGAGTTGCTATGGTGGACGTCCGGCAATGGAGGAACACCGGACGATGCGTGGAATAAATCCGTCGGTCATCATCGGGACGCCGGGACGAATGAATGACCATCTGAAGAAAGAAAATTTTGAGGCACGTACGGTTACGGCCTTGATAATTGACGAATTTGATAAATGCCTTGAATTCGGTTTTCATGATGAAATGTCAGAAGTCATCGGACAGTTGCCATCATTAAAGAAGCGTGTGTTGCTTTCTGCCACTGATGCTGAAGAAATCCCGCAATTTGCCGGAGTAGGCAGTATGGGTGACTCCCGGCTTTGCAAACTGGATTTTCTTGATGCCGGACCTGTTTCCGAACGTTTGAATCTGCAACGTGTCATTTCACCGGAAAAGGATAAACTGGAAACGCTTTACCGCTTGTTGTGCACCTTGGGAGATCGTTCCGCTTTGGTATTCGTTAATTACCGTGAAAGTGTGGAACGCGTTACAAGTTATCTGAAATCAAAGAAGTTTCCCTGTGACGCTTTCCATGGAGGAATGGAACAGGCGGATCGTGAAAGGGCACTCTATAAATTCCGGAACGGTAGTTGCCCGGTACTGGTTTCTACTGACCTCGCAGCCCGCGGCCTGGATATTCCCGGCATTGACAATGTGGTGCATTATCACCTTCCTGTCAATGAGGAAGCTTTTACCCACCGGAACGGACGTACGGCACGCTGGGAGGCACGTGGCTCTTCTTTTCTGATTCTACATTCTGAAGAGCCGTTGCCAGGTTACATTCCGGAAGACACGCCCGTTTTTGAATTGCCGGAACAAACGCCCAAACCTGCCAAATCCCGGTGGACTACCTTATATATAGGAAAAGGGAAAAAAGACAAACTGAATAAGATAGATATTGTCGGCTTTCTCTATAAGAAAGGTGGATTGGCAAAAGAAGATGTGGGGCAGGTAGATGTGAAGGAGCATTATGCCTTTGTAGCCATTCGTCGTAGTAAGTCAAACCAACTTCTTACTTTGATCCGCGGTGAAAAAATAAAAGGTATGAAGACGATTATCGAGGAGGCAAAATGAACTGTCTTATAAATATTCGTTTTTCTTTCATCTTTTCTGTTGATTAAAAAGGTATGGGAGCTTATAACTTTCAGTTTGTCTTCAAATATACCTCTTGGCAACCAAACATAACAGATTGGTGCATATTTCTTGTATATACCAATAAAAAGTAAGGTAAATACGGATAAAAAAAGGATTTTCATAGGGAAAGATTTGTTTTACGGAAATAATTCCGTAATTTCGCCATGTCGAAAGACGTAAATGAACGAATTTGTATAACCAAAACACACTCCAAATGAAAAAGCATAATTTCAATGCAGGACCTTCCATTCTTCCGCGTGAGGTAATTGAGAATACAGCAAAAGCCATTCTTGATTTTGAAGATTCCGGTCTTTCCTTAATGGAAATCAGTCACCGTGCTAAGAACTTCCAACCTGTGGTTGACGAAGCGGTAGCGTTGTTCAAAGAATTACTTAATATTCCCGAAGGTTATTCGGTGTTGTTCTTGGGTGGTGGTGCTAGTCTGGAATTCTGCATGGTGCCTTTCAACTTCCTTGAAAAGAAAGCTGCTTATCTGAACACTGGTGTATGGGCCAAGAAAGCGATGAAAGAAGCTAAGGGTTTCGGTGAGGTTGTAGAAGTAGCCTCCTCTGCTGAAGCCAACTATACTTATATTCCGAAGGATTATACGGTTCCGGCTGATGTGGATTATTTCCATATTACTACTAACAACACTATTTATGGTACGGAATTGAAGAATGATTTGGATGTCAATGTTCCGATGATTGCCGATATGTCTTCCGATATTTTCTCCCGTCCTATCGATGTTTCCAAATATATCTGCATTTATGGCGGTGCACAGAAGAATCTGGCTCCTTCAGGCGTGACTTTCGTTATCGTGAAGAACGATGCGGTGGGTAAGGTATCACGTTATATCCCCACTATGTTGAATTATCAGACACATATTGATGGAGGTTCTATGTTCAATACTCCTCCGGTTGTTCCCATCTATGCGGCTTTGCAGACTTTGCGCTGGATTAAGGCAGAAGGTGGCGTGAAGGAAATGGAACGCCGTGCCATTGAAAAGGCGGATATGCTGTATGCGGAGATAGACCGTAACAAACTGTTTACGGGTACTGCTGCCAAGGAAGATCGTTCACGCATGAACATCTGTTTCGTAATGGCTCCCGAATATAAGGATCTTGAAGCGGACTTCTTGAAGTTTGCTACCGAAAAGGGTATGGTAGGCATCAAGGGACACCGTTCAGTCGGTGGTTTCCGTGCATCTTGCTATAACGCTATGCCGAAAGAAAGTGTGCAGGCTTTGATTGACTGCATGCAGGAATTTGAGAAACTTCATTAATAATATTTATCCACCACAGACTGCGCAGAGGGATTTCACAGATTATGTTAGATAAACATCTGTGTGTTCTGTTTAGTCTGTGGTGAGTCTTTTAATATAATACCATTTGAATCATGAAAGTATTGGTCGCAACAGACAAACCGTTTGCTAAAGTTGCAGTGGACGGTATTCGTAAGGAGATTGAAGCTGCGGGTTATGAACTCGTACTGTTGGAAAAATATGGCGAGAAAGCGAAATTGCTGGAGGCTGTGAAAGATGCCAATGCCATTATTATTCGTAGCGACATCATTGATGCCGAAGTGTTGGATGCAGCCAAAGACTTGAAAATAGTGGTACGTGCAGGTGCCGGTTACGATAATGTAGATTTGGAAGCTGCTACCGCCCACAATGTGTGTGTAATGAATACCCCGGGACAGAACTCCAATGCTGTAGCTGAGTTGGCTTTTGGCCTTATGGTGATGGCTGTCCGTAATATGTATAACGGGACTTCCGGTACGGAACTGATGGGTAAGAAACTGGGTATTCATGCTTACGGTAACGTAGGGCGTAATGTAGCCCGTATTGCCAAAGGCTTCGGCATGGAGATTTATGCATTCGATGCTTTCTGTCCGAAAGAGGTCATCGAGAAGGATGGGGTGAAGGCCGTAGGTTCTGCGGAAGAACTTTATTCTATCTGTAATGTTGTTTCCCTGCATATCCCTGCGACCGCCGAAACGAAAAATTCCATAAATCATGCTTTGGTAAATAGACTGCCGAAGGGTGGCCTGTTGGTGAACACTGCCCGCAAGGAAGTTATCAATGAAGCTGAACTTATCCAGCTGATGGAAGAGCGTGCCGACTTGAAATACATGACTGACATTATGCCTGCAGCCCATGAAACGTTTGCTGCAAAGTTTGCCGGACGCTATTTCTCTACACCGAAAAAGATGGGTGCCCAGACTGCCGAGGCCAATATCAATGCAGGTATTGCAGCAGCCAAGCAGATTGTAGGCTTCTTGAAAGACGGTTGCGAAAAGTTCCGCGTAAACAAGTAATATTTTTAGTAGGCGCGGATTACACGGATTTCACGGAGTTTTTATTCCGTACAGTTCTGTGTAATCTGCGCCTAAGTATTCCATTAAAACATCTAATTACCATGGCAATCATTAAACCTTTCAAAGGAGTCCGTCCTCCCCAAGACTTAGTAGAACAAGTAGCTTCCCGTCCGTATGATGTACTTAATTCGGAGGAAGCCCGCATAGAAGCGGAAGGCAATGAGAAATCCTTGTATCATATCATCAAACCGGAAATTGATTTTCCCGTTGGTACCGATGAACATGACGAACGTGTTTATCAGAAAGCTGCGGAAAACTTCCGTATGTTCCAGGAGAAAGGCTGGTTGGTGCAGGATGATAAAGAAAACTATTACGTCTATGCCCAAACCATGAATGGCAAGACACAATACGGCCTTGTTGTCGGTGCATACGTTCCCGATTACATGAACGGTGTCATCAAGAAGCATGAGTTGACTCGTCGTGATAAGGAAGAAGACCGCATGAAGCATGTCCGCGTGAACAACGCCAACATCGAGCCCGTATTCTTTGCTTATCCCGACAACACAGCACTGGATGCTATTATCTCCCGTTATACAGTCGGGAAACCGGTATATGACTTTATCGCTCCGGGTGATGGTTTCGGTCATACTTTCTGGGTTATAGACAAGCAGGAAGACATTGATGCCATTACCCGAGAGTTTGCCAAGATGCCCGCCCTCTACATTGCCGATGGACATCATCGCAGTGCCGCTGCCGCCTTGGTGGGTGCGGAGAAAGCCAAGCAAAACCCCAATCACCGTGGGGATGAAGAGTACAACTACTTCATGGCGGTGTGCTTTCCTGCCAACCAGTTGACTATTATTGACTATAACCGGGTGGTGAAGGACTTGAACGGTATGACTCCCGAAGAGTTTCTGGCCGCTGTGGGCAAGAATTTCATCGTGGAGGAGAAAGGTACGGACATTTATAAGCCGTCCGGATTGCATAACTTCTCCCTCTATCTGGGCGGAAAGTGGTACAGCCTTACTGCCAAACCGGGTACTTACAATGATAACGACCCCATTGGTGTGTTGGATGTAACCATCTCTTCTAATCTGATACTGGATGAAGTGCTCGGCATCAAAGACCTCCGTTCAGACAAGCGTATCGACTTTGTAGGCGGTATCCGTGGCTTGGGAGAGTTGAAGAAGCGGGTGGATAGCGGTGAGATGCAAGTGGCATTGGCGCTCTATCCCGTTTCCATGAAGCAGCTGATGGACATAGCCGATACGGGCAATATCATGCCTCCCAAGACAACTTGGTTTGAGCCGAAGTTGCGTTCAGGGTTGGTGATTCATAAACTGGACTAAATGAATTGGATATAAAATGAAACGGGGATGTCTTTGCATGAAAGGCATCCTCGTTTTTCGCTCATTGCAGAACTAAAGCTGAGTAAGAAGAAGGGTATTATGTAGAAAATGCCGGCCTTTGCTGAAAAATTAAAGATATGAAGGCATTGATTCTTAACGGCAGTCCTTGCCGTCATGGTAATATATTGAAGATGCTGAAGCTGACGGAAAGGGATGTACGGAAATGCAAGAAAGCAGTACATAAATTATTGTAGAACATTGAAAAGTCAACATGGGTAGAAAAGAAGAATACAAATTGCAGAACGAACAGTTTCTGGAACGGCTGCGTACGGAAGAAGGAATCAATGAATTGCCTTGCGGCATATTCTATCGGGTATTGGAGGAAGGCAGGGACGGCCCGGTACCACGTCTCAACAGTATAGTATCTGTGCATTATAAAGGCACGCTTATCAATGGACGTGAATTTGATAATTCGTGGAAACGGAATTGTCCGGAGGCTTTTCGCCTGAATGAAGTGATTGAAGGCTGGCAGATTGCCTTGCAGAGGATGCGTCCCGGAAGTCGTTGGATAATTTATATCCCATATACCATGGGGTATGGCACACGTAGCAGTGGACCTATTCCGGCGTATTCCACACTGATATTTGATGTGGAATTATTAAGTATTTCGTGACACAGTTGAACAATTAACTTTCTTGTCTTGTTCTCATATAAGAATTTAGAAAAAAATCAATAGGTATGAATATAGATAAGAAAGAGGGGCATGGAGCCCCCATTGCATTGTTCTCGGTAAACAATGATAAGGGAACGCTTCCCGGACAACAGATTGGTCTTTATAACAATGCAGAAAAGAAGGATGTCAGTCAGGCTGTTCTGATGCTGAATCCTGATACGAACAGCATGAAAAGCAGAGGTTGATTCTCTGCTTTTTTGTTATCTTTGCGGTCACATACGGAAATCTTAAAAACGCAAAGGCAGGATGCTACGGAAAGGAGACCTCACCCAAGGAGGAATAACCGGTACTTTATTACGTTTTACCCTACCCATGATGGTAGGGTCTTTTTTGCAGCAATGCTACAACATTGCAGATACGCTCATCGTGGGACAATGTATTGGCGCGGGGGCGTTGGCGGCGGTCGGCTCGGCATACACGCTGATGGTTTTCCTGATATCTGTTTTGTTGGGACTGGCGATGGGTAGCGGCACGGTCTTCTCTTTACATTATGGCGCCGGAAACCAAGTGGCCCTGCGTCGCAGCATATTCAGTTCGTTTGTACTGATAGGTATCGTGACACTGATACTGAATGTAGCCGTTTTCCTCTGGCTCGACCCTATCCTTCGGCTGTTGCAGGTTCCGCAAGACATATACGGCATGATGCGCAACTACTTGTGGATAATCTTCTGCGGTATAGTTTTCACATTCATCTATAACTTCTATGCAGCCCTGTTGCGTGCGGTGGGGGATTCCGTCACTCCGCTTTGGTTCCTGGCGGTTTCTGTCGTTCTGAATATAGCGCTCGACTTGTTTTTCATCCTGCAACTGGATTGGGGCATTGAGGGTGCGGCCGTTGCCACGGTCATAGCCCAGGGAGCGGCGGCGCTGGGCATCGTTATCTACGCTTATAGACACCGTCCCGAATTGCGGTGGCGTCGCGACGACATGTGTTTTGACCGTACTTGCTTGAAGGAAATCGCTTCCTTCTCTACACTGACTTGCATTCAACAATCGGTGATGAATCTGGGAATCCTGATGATACAAGGGCTTGTCAACAGTTTTGGAACAGCGGTAATGGCTGCTTTTGCGGCAGCAGTGAAGATTGACTCTTTCGCCTATATGCCTGTGCAGGAATTCGGGAACGCCTTTTCTACCTTTATCGCACAGAACTTTGGAGCCGCACGTTACGACCGCATCCGCCGGGGTGTCCGCAGCGCATTTGTCACGGCTGTTGTCTTCTCGCTTCTTGTGTCCGTATTGGTTTTCGTCTTTGCCGAACCGTTGATGCTTGTCTTTGTCCGTCCGGACGAAGCGGAGATTATTGCGGTGGGAGTGGCGTACCTGCGTATCGAAGGTGCTTTCTACTGTGGCATCGGCATCTTGTTCCTGCTGTACGGATACTACCGGGCCATCCGTATGCCGGGCATGTCTGTTGTGCTGACCGTGCTGTCGCTGGGCACCCGTGTCGTCCTTTCCTACTGGCTTGCCTCGATGCCCGAGGTTGGGGTGACGGGTATCTGGTGGTCCATTCCTGTCGGCTGGTTGATTGCCGATGTAGTCGGTATCTGGTACTATCGGCATGTTTTAGGAGCCAGAGGGAGTTAAAGGGCACTCCCTCCCTTTACCTCCTAAAAAAGAAAATCCGGCAGATTTGCTCTGCTGTCCTCCGGATATTTTCTTGGGCAAATTGGGGGTTCATTGCTTGTTCCAGGGAGACGGGAGAGGGGGTAATGTCTGTTATAGGGAGCGGAGCCGTAACCTGTACACTCTCTTTACAGTCTGCGAAAATATAATTTTAGATGCAGATTGAGTGGTATAATGCGGATTTTTTATCATCTTTAGATAAGATAAGCTGCGTTTCAGCAGAACTTTTTCATGCAAGCATGAAAGTTCTGTCTTCAGTTTGCATTATCTTTGCAACATGAGTGAAGATACGTATAAAACCATCGTTGCCCCTTCCGAGGGCATTTACACTGAAAAGCGCAGCAAGTTCATTGCTATCGCTCTGCCGGTGCGTACAGTAGAGGAGGTGAAGGCGCATCTGGAAACTTACCAGAAGAAATACTACGATGCCCGCCACGTGTGCTATGCCTATATGCTGGGGCATGAGAGGAAAGATTTCCGTGCCAACGACAACGGAGAGCCCTCGGGCACGGCAGGCAAACCGATTCTGGGGCAAATCAACTCCAATGAACTGACGGATATCCTGGTTGTCGTTGTGCGCTATTTCGGAGGTATCAAGTTGGGGACAAGCGGGTTGATTGTAGCCTATAAGGCCGCCGCCGCCGAAGCCATTGCCGCTGCCACTGTTATCGAGAAGACCGTGGATGAGACGGTTACCTTCCTTTTTGAATATCCTTTCATGAATGATGTGATGCGGGTAGTGAAGGAGGAGGAACCGGAGATTCTGGAACAGTCGTACGATATGGATTGCCGCATGACGCTCCGCATCCGCCAGTCCATGATGCCGAAGTTGCGGGCACGGCTCGAGAAAATAGAGACATTGAGGTTTGAATAATGAAACAAATAGGATAAGAGACCCTTTAAATAGGAAAGAAGAAAATTATGGCATTTAGTGCAACAAAAAGAGAGTTAGGCGAACTCTACACCTTTTTTCGCCTGTTGGCAGAGGGAGCTGTATCACTTGGTACACCGAAAGCTGAAAAAGACGGAAAACAGAGTTGGCCCGTTGCTTTGATACAGAGGGAAGAGCATGACGGTACACGCCGTTATTATATAGAAGAGGAAGACGTACGCATTGTCAGTGGCGCAATCGGCAAGGACGGCACTTTTATACCTGGAAGCAAGGAGGAACACTGTTTTCCCCGTGAGGATTTCGGGGATGCGTCAGAGATGATTCTGCATTTGTTGAAGACGGTTTCGGGTGAAGAGGTGGAAGTGTCCGAAGGGCTGGAAGCCTTTCTGGATGCTGTCAATATCTACGATTTGGAATCCAGGACAGAGGACCGTACCGACTTTTCGGTTGCCTTCTGGCATCCCGAAGCGCCGCTGACCGGTTTCAATGTCCGTTGCCGTCTTGCCCCGATGAATCCGTTGCTGGACGGAGGGCGTACGGCTAATCTGAAGCTGGAGCAGAGTGGTGTGAAGTTTGCCGTACCCACGGTGAACAAGGTGAACGCTTTGCCGGAATCTCCTACGGAAGTGGCCGAACGCATGATGATGATTGAACGCCTGGGCGGTGTGTTGAAGTATGCCGACGTTGCCGACCGCGTGTTCCGTTGTAATTTGCTGATGATAGACCTCCATTTCCCGCGTATGTTGGTGGAGATGGTGCGTCTTATGCATTTGGACGGTATTACCCGCATCAGTGAGTTGACGGAGCGTATCAAGGAGATGAATCCCCTGAAGATAAAGGATGAATTGATAAACAAACATGGTTTCTACGAGTTCAAGATGAAGCTGTTTCTGCTGGTGCTTGCCTTGGGCATGCGTCCGGCAAAGATTTACAACGGTACCGATTCGGCTGTCGAAGGCATGTTTCTGACGAACGGTGACGGCCAGGTGCTTTGTTATCACAAATCCCGTCCCCAGGTCTTCGCAGACTTCCTTTATCAGAACACACGTTTGGAGAAAGGTGCTATAGACAAGGACAAATATGGTTTCCTGGAACGCGAGAATGGGGTCTGGTACTTCAAGCTGAATGTGAAGATTGGATTGGTGAAACGATGAAATAATTAAACAAATGAACGAGACATTACAAACTATCAAGGCACGCCGCAGTGTCCGTGCCTATACGGAACAGCAGGTTTCCGCAGAAGATCTGAACCTTATTCTTGAAGCGGCTACATACGCTCCCAATGGTATGCATTTGGAGACATGGCATTTCACCGCTATTCAGAATAAGGAAGTGCTGGAAGAACTGAACGATAGAATCAAAGGTGCCTTTGCCAAGAGTGACGACCCTCATACACGGGAACGTGGACATAGCCGGACTTATTGCTGCTATTACCATGCCCCTACGCTGGTCATTGTCTCCAACGAGCCTGCCCGATGGTGGGCCGGCATGGATTGTGCCTGTGCTTTGGAGAATATTTTCCTTTCAGCCAGGTCCCTCGGCATAGGTTCCTGCTGGATAAACCAATTGGGACAAACGTGTGACGATCCCGATGTCCGTGCCTTTTTGACCAAGCTGGGCGTACCCGAAAATCATAAGGTATATGGCTGTGCAGCCTTGGGATATGCCCCTGCCGATGCCCCGGTAAAGGAGAAGAAGGTGAAGGAAGGTACGGTAACCATCATCCGTTAAGAAGAGATTCCCGCACCATTTATAAATAATAGTGTACCTACAATTACTCCCATGGCAATGCTGATGCCATGGGAGATAGAATTGATGGTTTTATAAAATAGTCTGTTACGCTTTCTTTTCGTCAATCGAAGCATCCATAGCACGTTGGCAGCAACTTGCGGTCTCCCAATGTATTGTCAACACGTGCCACGTTCACCCAGAACTTGTTTTCACGTACGCTTTCTATCGGATAGGCAGCTTTCTCTCGAGTATAACTGTGCTTCCATTCGTTGGCCACCACTTCATATTCCGGATGCGGGGCATTCACCAGCACATTGTCTTCCTTGTCGGCTTTTCCTTCCTTTATTTCCTGGATTTCCTGCCAGATAGTCAGCATTACGGTGATGAAGTTATCCAGTTCGGAAAGGCTTTCGCTTTCCGTAGGTTCAATCATCAGCGTGCCGTGTACCGGGAAGGAGAGGGTAGGAGCATGATAACCATAATCCATCAGGCGTTTGGCGATGTCGTTTTCGCTGATGCCGGTATCTTCGTGTACCTTACGGCATTCCAGAATCATTTCATGACCTACGAAGCCATTGGCGCCGCGGTAAACGATACCATATGTCTCATTGAAACAGGAAGCCAGATAGTTGGCATTCAATATGGCTGTTTTGGTGGCTCGTGTCAGACCTTCTGCTCCCATCATGCGGATATAACCGTAGGTGATGGGCAGGATTCCTGCACTTCCGAAAGGAGCACCGGCTACTTGATTGGTTGCATATCCGAATAACCCGTGTCCCGGCAGGAATGGAACCAGGTGCTCTGCCACGCAGATGGGGCCTACGCCCGGTCCGCCGCCGCCATGAGGAGAAGCGAATGTCTTGTGCAGGTTCAAGTGGCAAACGTCCGCACCGATAAAACCGGGATTTGTCAGACCTACTTGTGCATTCATGTTGGCACCGTCCATATATACCTGGGCGCCGCATGCATGGATGATGTTGCAGATTTCCACGATTTCGGTTTCAAATATACCGTGGGTGGAGGGGTAGGTAATCATCAGGGCGGCAAGGTCTTCTTTGTTTGCTTCAGCCTTGGCACGGAGGTCGTTCATATCTACATTTCCATGTTCATCGCAAGCGCAGATTACGGTTGTAAACCCTGCCTGGACAGCCGAAGCCGGGTTGGTTCCGTGTGCGGAGGCGGGAATCAGAACCTTGTTGCGATGTCCCTGCCCGATACTTTCCTGATAGGCGCGGATTACGCGGAGTCCTGCATATTCGCCGGCTGCACCGGAGTTGGGTTGCAGGCTGACACCGGCAAAACCGGTGATGATTGCCAGTTCTTCGCTGAGGTTGCGGATCAGTTCACGATATCCTTCCGCCTGCTCTTCCGGAACAAGTGGATGTATATTGGTAAATTCGGGACGGCTGAGTGGCAGCATTTCTGCGGCGGCATTCAGTTTCATGGTGCAGGAGCCGAGGGAAATCATGGAATGAGCCAGTGAGATGTCTTTGCGGTCCAGGCGCTTGATGTAGCGCATCATTTCCGTTTCCGTATGATATTTGTTGAATACCTCATGAGTCAGATAAGGACTTTGGCGTTTCAGTGATTCCCGTATGTTGCAACTGTCCGGAATGTCGTTGATCTTGGAATAGTCTTTTCCGGCAGCGATGGCAAAGATGGAAAGCAATACATTGGCTGCGGCTACGTCGGTGGTTTCGTCAATACTCATTCCTACATCACCGTTCTTGAAGTAGCGCAGGTTTACCTCTTTGCTCAATGCAATGGTACGTACCTGCTGTGCCGAGATGGTGTCTGGCAGTGCAAAGCGGAGTGTATCGAAGTACTGGGTGTTGACCTGCTTGTATCCCAATTTATGGATGCTTTTCTCTAGATATGCAGCAATGCTGTGAATGCGTCCGGCGATGGTGCGGATACCGTCCGGTCCGTGATATACGGCATAGAATCCCGCCATAGTGGCCAGCAATGCTTGTGCGGTACAGATATTGGATGTTGCCTTTTCACGTTTGATGTGCTGCTCGCGGGTTTGCAAAGCCATGCGGTAACAAAGTTTCCCGTATTTGTCCTTCGACCATCCGATGATGCGTCCGGGCATGTTGCGTTTGTACTCGTCACGTGTGGCGAAGTAGGCTGCTGACGGACCGCCATAGAACATGGGCGTACCCAGGCGTTGTGAACTTCCGAATACGATGTCCGCTCCCCATTCTCCCGGAGGAGTGAGCAAGGCAAGGCTCAGTATATCCGCTGCAACGGCTACTTTACAGTGGGCTGCATGAGCTTTTTCCACAAAGGCACTGTAGTCTTCCACATTGCCGTTGGCATTGGGATATTGCAGCACACAGGCAAATATATCCGGTGTAAACTCCATTTCGGCATAGTTGCCCGTGCGTAGTTCAATGCCCTGCGGAAGGGCACGGGTAGTCATGACAGCCAAGGTCTGCGGGAAGATATTTTCGTCTATAAACACTACATTGGCACCCGATTTCTGCATGTCACGCGGGCGTAAAGCGTACATCATCGTTACAGCCTCGGCGGCGGCAGTGGCTTCATCCAGCAGGGAACAGTTGGCGAGAGGCATTCCGGTAAGGTCGCATATGGCGGTCTGGAAATTCAGCAGGGCTTCCAGACGTCCTTGTGAGACTTCAGTCTGGTAGGGAGTGTAAGAAGTGTACCATACGGGATTCTCGAATACGTTCCGTTGGATTACGGCAGGAGTGATGGTATTGTACCAGCCCGTACCGATGTAGGTAGTGTAAAGTTTGTTCTTGGCTGCCAGTTCGGCAATGTGTTGCCCGAACTCATATTCCGTCATCGCTTCGGGCAAGGCAAGCGGTTCTTTCAGCCGGATATTGGCAGGAATGGTTTTATCTATCAGTTCATCCAGGCTCTCCACTCCGATTTTACGGAGCATCTGCACTTCATCTTTTTCGCTGATGCCAACGTGGCGGTTGACTAAAAGGTCATTTTTCATGGTAGGTATAAATTTAAAGCCTCACCCCCGACCCCTCTCCGAAAGAGAGGGGAGGAGGGGATTGGTGTTGTTATATATTCTTTCTCTTTTTCTTGTTCTAATCCTTTCTCACGTAAATCTTTCCCCCTTCTATCCTTTCTTCCTCTCCTCTCTTTCGGAGAGGAGCCGGGGGTAAGGCTTTACCTGAAGAACGGATTTTCCGCCTTTTCAATGCCTATGGTAGTCGGTGCGCCATGTCCCGGGTAGACAATCGTTTCATTGGGCAATGTAAACAACCGGCTGCAAATATGTTCTATCAGTTCATCAAAGTTGCCTCCGGAAAGGTCGGCACGGCCTATACTACCCTGGAACAGCACATCACCGGAGAACATACAGCGGTCTGCAGCGCAATAATAAACCAGACTGCCCGGCGAGTGTCCCGGCACGTGGATTGCTTCCAGCGACGTATTGCCGAAAGTAATGATATCACCATCGTGCAGGTAGTTACCCAAAGGTACAGGCGTTTCCTGCAACTGGAAACCGAACATTCGGCTCTGCTTCGGCGCTTCGTCAATCCAGAATTCATCTGCCTGGTTGGCTTCCGCTTTCAGCCCGAATTCTTTCAGCATAAAAGGATTGCCGAAGATATGGTCCAGGTGCAGGTGTGTGTTCAGCAGATGCTTTACGTTCAGTCCATTGCTGATGATAAAGTTTTTCAGCGCCTGTTTTTCTTCTTCATAGAAGCAACCGGGGTCTATAACGACAGCTTCATAGGTTTCGTCCCAAAGTACGTAACAATTCTCCGGGAACATATTAAATTCAAATCTCTTTATCTTCATGATATGTATTTAGATTTTTGGGTGGCTATTCTTTCAATTTGCCACATAAACCACTTTCTTGGTCTGGAAGAACTCTTCCTCAAAGAAATCCTTCAGGTCCCACATGATGGTTTTGTTCTTGAAGGGCATTGCCTCATGCTCCAGTTCCCCTCCTTTCAGGCAAATTAATCCGTTAGGCAGGGCATTCTGCTGTTTGGAAGAGATGTTCTTGCGGATGATTTTCAATAAATCGGCCAGTGGCATGACGGCACGGCTTACGACGAAGTCGAACGTTTGTTTTTCTTCTTCAGCCCGCGCATGGCGGAAAGTGACGTTTTTCAGCCCTATGCTGTCGGCTATTTCGGCGGCCACACGTATTTTCTTGCCGATGCTGTCCATCAGATGAAATCTGACTTCCGGGAAAAGAATGGCAAGCGGGATTCCCGGAAAACCGCCGCCTGTGCCGAGGTCCATGATTTTGGTTCCCGGCCGGAAGTTTACGACTTTGGCTATTCCAAGAGAATGAAGTACGTGGTGTTCGTATAAATTTCCGATATCCTTGCGCGAGATTACATTAATTTTAGAGTTCCAGTCCGAATAGAGGTCATATAGGGCGGCGAACTGCCTTTCCTGTTCCTCCGTCAAGTCCGGAAAGTACTTTAGGATAAGTTCCATGAGCTACTTCTGATTTTGCTTTTTAGTTTTTAATAGAGTCAAGTATTCCGTTGTCATCACTCAGCAGATGTTGCATGGCTTCATACGGCAAGGTGATTTTTACCGGTCCCATCACATAAGGAGCAATGTCATATACATTATAGTAGAATGTGATGCCTTCCGGGTCGAGATAGAAATTCTCGGTAGGTTCCAGTTCGCCGGTGGTGGCATAGCCCAGGTCTTCAAGTTCCTGGCGTGTGGCCACTTTGTTGTCGGCCATCAGCTGGTTCCAAAGCAGGTCGGTGAGGGCATCTTTGTAGTCGCTTGCGAACAGGTCGTCCAAACGGACAGGGCTCAACGTACGCAAGTCCATATTGAGGAAAGAGGACATGTAAATGCCATGTGCGCCACCGGTATATTCGTTGTAGTCAATACGGTAAACCAACAGATTCTTTATGTATAGCTGAATGTTGCTTTCAATTCCTTTATAATAAGAATACCAGGCTTCCATGCTGGCACCGTCCTCCTTGTCCTGCTCATCTTTCCGGTACATGGGCTCCAGATCCTTACGATAGTCATTGACGTACTTTTCCGTATATTTCTTTATCGCCTCTTCGGGAGTCATCGTCATGTACTTGTCTCCGAAACAGGCGGAAAGGAAGAAGGTATTCAGACTGTCTTTCAGCTTGACGTCGGATGAACGGGTGGCATACGCAAAGTTGATGACCAGGTTGCAGGCTGGTTTTGCCGTATCCCCGAAAAGGTGTGCGGTTTCGTTTACCTGTATGCTGTCGAACTCCAGCGCACCGGTGTTCTTGTTCATGGTGTTACCACAAGAAAAGAAAAAGCCGCTTGCCGCAAGCAGAAGGACAAGTAGGCTGACAGTTTGCTTTTTCATATTGAATTTCGTTTATAAATCAACATTTCGTTCAAAAAACTTTAACGACAAATATAGAACTTATTAACGAACTCCACGCATAAAAAAAGAAAAATTAATTCCGGCGAACGGTTAAAACTTTCTATCCGAACAAACAGCTCGTTCCGGTTGTTGCTTATTTAAAGCAGAAGAACAACTATCTAAAAACAAATGGAATGAGCAATATTATAAAAAGGGCATATCCTGTGCTGAATATGCACTGTACGGGGTGTGCTGCTACTATAGAGAGAGCTGTCAGGAAACTGGCGGGAGTAACGGATGTTTCGGTCAGTTATGATAAGGATCTCATGTCCGTATCCTATGATGCCGCGAGGCTGTCTCCGGGTGAAATCCGTGCGGCCTTGCTGGCAATAGGATACGACCTTGCCCTTGAGGAAGAGGATTATCTGAAAGAAACCCCTGCAATAGAGGAATCCGGACATTACCGGCGCCTTAGAAAGCGGGTGGCCGGAGCCTGGGCACTTACTGTCCCTTTGCTGCTGCTTTCCGTCTTTTCTGCCTATATACCCTATGCTGACATCATGCAGATGATATTGGCTGCCATTGTCATGGCTTTCTTCGGAACATCCTTTTATGTCAATGCATGGCGGCAAATCTGTATCGGACGTGCCAAACTGGATACTCTGGTGGCTCTCAGCACTTCCGTTGCTTTCTTCTTTAGCGCATTTATTACCTTCTTCCCGGATTTGCGGTATGCCGGGGGATTGAATCCCGGTACCTATTATGAGGTTACCGTAGTGGTCATAGCTTTTGTCCTTACGGGAAAGTTGATGGAAGAACGTGCCAAAGGACATGCTTCCGTCGCTATTCACCGGCTTAGAGGCCTGCAGCCGGAAGTAGCCCGTTTCATGCCGGAGGGAGAGCGTATGGACGACCGTATTGCAGGGATATTTGTGCCTGTTGTCCTGTTCCTGTCTGCCCTTACTTTCTTTGTGTGGATATTTTGGGGTGGTACGGGTGTCATGCCGCATGCATTGTTCGCGGCACTTTCCATATTGATCATCGCCTGTCCGTGTGCATTGGGACTTGCCACCCCTATCGCTTTGATGGCAGGTATCAGTAAAGCGGCGGACAGCCATGTATTGGTGAAAGACGCTTTGGGACTGGAGCAGATGAGCAAGGTGGATGTTGTTGTATTTGACAAAACCGGTACGCTGACCGAAGGGCATCCGTCTGTCACCGGCTGGCTATGGGCGCAAGGGCAGGAGGAGCATTACAAGGATGTCTTGCTGGCTGCGGAATTGACTTCCGACCACCCTTTGGCAAATGCCATAATCATAGCATTGGAAGAGGAGGAGCAAGTGACTCCCGCCCGTTTGGACGGCTCTGAGAATATAATCGGCAAGGGAGTCAAAGTGGTTTACCAAGGTGCGGTATATTGGGTAGGCAGCCATAAATTGCTGAAGGATTTCCAGGCCAACCTTTCGGATATTCTCGTCGAAATGCTGGTACAATACGAATCGGAGGGTAACAGTATCGTTTACTTCGGGCGTGAAAACGAACTTCTTGCCATCATTGCCATCAAAGACCGGATAAAGGCGACTTCCGCCGAAGCCATCAAGGAACTGCGCGGGCAGGATATCGACATCTGTATGCTGACCGGTGACGGCGAACGTACGGCATCTGCCGTAGCAACCAGTCTGGGCATCCTTAGGTTTATGGCCGACACTATGCCCGAAGACAAGGAAGACTTTATCCGTGAACTGCAACTTCAGGGAAGGACGGTAGCGATGGTGGGGGACGGTGTCAATGATTCCCGGGCACTGGCTTGTGCCGATGTCAGCATTGCGATGGCACAGGGTACCGATACGGCTATGGATGTAGCAATGGTCACGCTCATGACTTCCGATTTGCTTCTGTTGCCCAAGGCGTTCCGTATATCGCATCTGACTGTCACCTTGATGAACAAGAATCTCTTCTGGGCATTCATCTACAACCTGGTGGCCATTCCGGTTGCTGCCGGTCTCCTTTATCCCGTTTACGGCATTTTGATGAGTCCTTTGCTGGCAGTTACGGCTATGGCGCTTTCTTGTGTGTCCGTCCTGCTCAACAGTCTCCGGCTGCCTTCCGGTCGTTGATTGCCGACCGCTTCTTAGCTGTTTCTATACTCCAGCGGACTCATGCCCATGTGCCTTTTGAAATACTTGCCAAAAAAGGAGGCGCTGGGGAAATTCAGGGAGTAGGCAATCTCCTGGATGGTCATGTTTGTGGATTTCAATTTGGCTTTGACGTCCACCATCACTACATGGGCTATGATGTCCAGTACGTTTTTTCCGGTCACCTGTTTCACGGTGGTGCTGAGGTGTTGCAGGGAGATGCCCAGCTTGTCGGCATAAAATTGTGCGCGGCGTTCGTTGGTATAGTTCTCGATGACGAGCTGAACCAGTTCACGGCATATCTCCTCTTTCCGGCTTTTGGTGTTTTTCGGTTGTTGGGGACGGATACTGTACAGTTTATCCACGCCATAAAGAACCATCTTGAGCGTGTTTTGCGCCATCCTTGTGTCCGGAGGGAAGGGACCGGTAGTGACACGTGCCCACAAAGCGAAATAATCCTTGAAGTAGGAGGCCACAATGGGATTGATGGTCATCACGGGGTACTCCAGAATGGTGGAGAAAGAACTTAGTGTGGACTGGATGAGGTTTACGCCGTTCAGGCAGTGTGAGGAGAATCCTACAAATCCCAGGCATACCTTTTCCTTTTGTTCGTAGAACTGGATGATGGTACCCGGAAGCAGGGTGATAAAGTCCCCTTGCTTGATTTCCGTGTCCATCAGATTGATTGACACAGTGATGGAACCTTCTATGCAAAGTGCGAAGATACAGGCTTTCAAGCGGCACGACTGCTTGTATATATTAAGGATGTCTTCTGTCACTTCCGTCCATGCAATCATATCTACAGGTAGGTCAACTTGTGGAAATTCCATACGCTTTGTCGTTTTAGATTTGTACAAAGGTACGTTTTTTTTCTGAAAAGTGTTATATTTGCTCTCATGAAACTGCAAATATCAGATTGGAAAATAATACCATACGCCGATTCATGGAAGCGGCAGACGGAGTGGTTTGACGCATTGGTGCATGCCAAACAGGCGGGAGAGGAATATGTGAATCACATTGTGCTTTGCGAACACCCTCATGTATATACTTTGGGACGCAGCGGGAAAGAGGGAAATATGCTGCTGAGTGACGAACAGCTTGACAGGATTGGAGCGACCCTGTACCACATTGACCGGGGAGGGGATATTACCTATCACGGGCCGGGACAGTTGGTTTGTTACCCCATCCTTAACCTGGAGGAATTTTCTCTGGGGCTGAAAGAGTATGTGCATCTGCTGGAAGAGGCGGTCATCCGGGTATGCGCTTCGTACGGCGTCACAGCCGGGCGTTTGGAGAAGGCAACCGGAGTGTGGCTGGAAGGAGATACCGCCCGTGCCCGCAAGATTTGTGCGATCGGTGTGCGTAGCAGCCATTATGTCACGATGCACGGGTTGGCGTTGAATGTGAATACGGACTTGCGCTATTTCAGCTATATCCATCCTTGCGGATTTATAGACAAGGGTGTCACTTCCCTGCAGAAGGAGTTGGGACGTGAGGTCTCTATGGAAGAGGTGAAGGAGAGGCTGTGTAAGGAACTGTCGGCATTGCTCCAGCGTTGATTCCTGGTAGTTCTTTATAAATTAAGGGGGAGAATCGGTTGCGATTCCCCCCCTGTTTGTTTACACATTCATCGCATCAGCTCCTAATGCCCCCAGTATGGCTGAAGCCAGAGCGATCACAATTTTCAGGATTTTGTCCCATGCCGTTTTTTTCATCTTGATTTTCTAAATTTAAAATAATAATGATGTCTTTGTGTTGTTTCCCTTTTCGGAAAGGGGGTAGGGATAAGGCTTTATCCTAGCGGATTCTCGTTCTCGTCCCCGTCGTTTCCCGACTCTCCGCTTCCTCCTTCGTCTTCTTCGCCCCTGTTTACCAGCGCCTCCAGGTCGTAGAAGTCAATTTTTTGCCCCACACGGGTTGCCGTGATGTCGGGCCTTACCGTACTCGAGGGGCGGAAGTTGATTTTTACCGCCTTGATGTTTTTGGCGGTGCACTCTTTCAGTTCCGTCACTCCGGCCGTGCGTGCCGACAGGCTGAATACTCCGAAGTTCTTGATGTTTACGGATTGCCCGTTGTAGAGTGTCGCCACCATTGCTTCCACAAAATTCGTCAGCACGCTCTGTATGTCCCCGAGCGTCAGCGAGCTCTTTTCCTTCATCACATACGCGATGTCGTCCAGCGAGGCGTTGCCGCCCAACGTCACCAGTTGCGGATAAAACTTGGTTACCGCATCCGCCTTTCGGGGATCTTTCCTCGCAATCTTTTTGAATGGTACTCCCATAGTCGTAAAGAATTTAAAAATGAATAATTAAAGAATTACATCTCTCTGTACCTCTTTTTGAAGTACATGGCAAAGGTAAGGCTTCCTGTTGCTCTGCAACACGGGTTACCGAGGTTTCCGGTGTATATGCCGCTTTACTTGATTTTGTTCTTCCATCTTAAAAAAAACATGTCTTTCTGTTTGAAAACCACCTGTTTTTACTGAATGAATATTAGGATATTGCGCTGATAATCATTATCTTTATGGAATAATTAATCATATAACAATCATGAAAACAGAAAAAGAAAAGAGAGAACCGGAAGAAGAAGACCTCCGTCCCTTCCATGTCCGCACCTACACGAAGGAAGAGCTTGCCATGCTTTACAACCCTACTTACTGTGTGTCCAACGCCATCAGTACCCTTGCGGCCTGGATCCGGTTGAACAAGCCTCTGAAGGCCGAGCTGGCTGCCGTGGGCTATAACCGCTACCGCCGTAGCTTCACTCCCCGTGAAGTGTCCTTGTTGGTAAAGTACTTGGGAGAGCCATAATGAGATTTGGCATTCCGGGCGAGATGGAATGAATTTGTAAAGAAAACGCCAATATATGTAACCCCCGTAACAATATATGTTATCCTGCATGACAATATATGCTACGGGGGTTCCCGTTTCCTTATCTTTCATTCTTCATTTTTAAGAATGTTCTTCATTCAAAAGGCTTGCCACCTCATATTCGGTGGTATGTTGTCCGTTGATTCTTGTCTTGAATCCGTATTTTTCCAGAACCTGTACCAGTATGGCCTGTGCACACTGGTTTACCTGTATCTTTCCGTATATGCTGAGCTTTGTCAATATGGCGCCGGCCGGCAGCCATTTCACGCTGATATCCCCCGGCAGGGGCTTGCGGAAGAAGACGAACAGGTTTTCCTCCACGGGATCCTTCATGCGGTGCAGTTCGTTGTGCCTGTTCAGGCGGTCTATCTCCTCTCCCTCATACCAGTAACGGAAGCCGCTTTTCAGCAGTGCCATCGCCTGGGCATAGATTCCGGCGTGGTTCACCTCCTTATGGTAGTCTATCTCCCTGACGGTGACAGTGAGGAAGCGTCTGTTTCCCCCTATGTCCTGCAGGCAGTGCCTGTTGTTGGTACTGCCTATGAAGGAACAATGCCGGGGGAGGTTGAAGGCCTCCACGTCATATACCTTCCTCTGCGTGACGTTGTCCTGGGCTATGATTCTCTTGAGTGCCGCGAGTTCTCCCGGCTTGACCCCCTCAAATTCCTCCATGTTGATGACAAGTCTTGTGGCGAGGAGCCTCGCCTCGTCCTTGTTGGAGGGGTCTATGACACCGTTAAAGAAATATTCCTTCCACTCGGGCGGCAACAGGCGGCGTATCCAGCTGCTTTTTCCCTTTCCTTGCCCGCCGTAGAGTATGATGACGAGCTGGTTCATTTTGTCATCATCCAGGGCACAGTCCACGAGGCCTACCAGCCACCTGAGGAACCCTTCGCGCCACAGCTCCCGGTCTTCGGTGACGACGGTGTCTGCCAGTTCTCCTATATAGTCCTTCCCGTCCCATTCGGGAAGCTTGCCGAGATAGTCGCTGTAGGGATTGAATTCCTTGGCGTAGTCGGAGTCCACCACGGCCCTCAAAAAGTTCTGGAAGCAGGATATGCCCGCCATCTGCATGTCCACGAACAGGGTGTTGTAGTCCTTTCCCCTCATGGGAAGGTATCCTTTTGCCGAGGTCTTTGCGGGGTCGAAGGGCATGTACTCCAACCGGTCCATGATGACGTTCCTGCGTATGCCGTAATGGGCGTCGAGGAAGTCCATCACCTGCTTGATGACGGGTTTCTTTTCCTCTTTCAGCGTGGCGGTTTCCGTGGTCCTGTCGGTATAGACGTAAGCGTTACGTAAGGGAGTCTCCGCGTCGAACCCGTTTCCTCCGAACCGTTCCCGTGCCAGGGCTACGGCCGTTTCCTCATCCAGCCCCTTGGCATAGCACTTGTTTCCCAGGGTGAAGAGGAAGTTGTCGCGGCTTCCCTCTTTGAACTTCATCACACGCTTCACGGCTGCCACTGCCTTGGCGAAAAGCATGGTCTCCCAAGGTTCTCTTCTTTTGTTTTCTTCCTCATTTTCCTTTGCCTTCCTGTCCGTCTTTTCGCCTGTCTTCGGTGATTTCTTTCCGGTGCCAACGGGTGGCAGGATGTGTACTTCCAAAGGTTCTATTTCCAGTTGCAATGAGGTGTTGAGGTAGGCATGGGGGTCGAAGGATACGAAGAACCCTCTGGAGAGATCCTTCCCGCTTCCGTCTATTTCCGCGCCGAGGAGCTTTTCGTAATGCTCCTTGGCTGCGTTGTACAGCTTCAGGTGTATCTCCTCGAGTTCGGCATAGCTTATTTCCCCTTGCAGCAGCCTCTTCCTAAGCTTCCGTGCATATTCGGAGTGGGGGAATGCGAAGAACTTGTAGCCGTGCTGTTTGGGCGAGAGGAAGGCCGCAAGGGTATCCGGGTCATTGTCGATGAGTTCCCTAAGTTCCTTCAGGCGTTCTTCGGGCTGTCCGTCGAGGTCGAGGGTGAGTACAGGGTTGTAGCGGATGATTTCGGGCGGTAACCTGCGTTCCCTGTAGTTTGCGGTTACCGTTCTGAACGGCAGCTGTTTTTTCACGTTGTTGGCTTCTTCGGTCCTGCCCTGTGCCACGAGGCTTGCAATTTTGATGACCGACTTGGCATATCTGCCTTTTTTGATGTCCTCCAGGTCGGTGGCGAGGGTTGTCTCTCCGCTGACGGTACTGAAACCACGGTAGGTGGTTACCGGAATATTTTCCATGTTTGTTGTTTTAGTCTGCCTTATTGGCTGTGCAAAGTAGGGGAGAATCTTCGGGAAAAACAAAAACGGCCTTTTGGCGGAAAAAGACCGTTTTTTACGAATTTGGAATCCGGTGTGCTTATGGCTTGCGGTTATTCCCCGGGGTACATCTCATGATACAGGTTATTCAGCTCTGCCGCAATACAATCTACTCCCACAGGGTTGTTCCCTCCGTCTGCATCCATGAAATCTATGGCCTGGTGCAGCACTTTTGCCGTCTGTCTGACACCTGCCATCCCTTTCCCCTTTTTCTTGTTTACCAACTGGGGTACAAAGACCTTGAGTATCGTCTTCCTGTCCTCGTAACTCACTCTTGGCTTGTTCTTTGGACGTGTCAGGAATTCCATCACTTCTGCTGCTCTCTCGCTGTCTTCTTTGTAGAAGAACATTAAATCACGCTCTTTGTAGAGCATCATTTCATTTTGTCTTTTTTTGTACTTTTCATACGAATTGCTTTTTAAATAATTAATATTTACTTTTTTAAAAGAGCCAAAATTAACAATTCAAAAGGAACTACCACTTGGTTCTCCTCAAAATCTTCAATTTTTTATTCCGTGGTGTGTGGAAAAGGAATATGGGTGGGGTAGTGGGGGATGGACTTGTATAAGTACTCTATAACACACACTTCCCTTAGAAAAAAAGAGAAAATATGCGCCCGCGCGTATGTAATAAAGTGTAAATATGATTTTCGGGGGAGGAAAAGCGTTTTTTAGACGTTCGTTTTTTGAACACCCTTTATCCGCTATTTACATATTATGCTATTTTCCCCGAAAAAGCATACCGGATTACAAATCCAACAACTGACAGAAAAGGCTGACAGATAAGCAAGTAGCATAGGAACACAAAAGAAATATCATATTATATATCAAAATATTTTGTAATTCCATTTCTTGACATTAACTTTGCGTCCATTAAACGAACGTCTAAAAAACGCTTTTCGCTTGTAACAGGTTCGTTTAT
>OHKL01000115.1_pt1 | contig 71204 bp, 69 predicted proteins | sample 1568721 | NCBI WGS metagenome assembly OHKL01 (sample SAMEA3879543, study PRJEB24766) | human gut metagenome | biome: human-associated habitat; feature: feces | place: USA | collected 1985/1987 | reverse complement strand
ATATATATATATATATATAATTTCAAGATGTGACAATATGTGTGACAGAATACGCAAAAGTGCGACACACCGGTTGTCACACACATTATGGTGTGTACTGAAAATGACAGGCTTACAACATATGGTAGATATAAGTATGCAATGCAATATTATACCTGAATAATTTTTATAAATTAACCAAAATAATATGCATATCTGAGTGTCAAAAATATAATTGACATTACACTGCTGATATATTATGCTTGTGTCAAATATATTAATGGCACGAATGTGGGAGGAATTAATGGGGAGCAATGGAGAGGATAAGGAATGTAATATCTCGGTAGTAAGAGATGAGGATGGGAATAAAATTGTTGTGGTTAATGATGTTATATTTAAAGGAAAAAAGATAGTCTGGGAGGATGTTGAGAGATATTTAAAGAGATATGTAGGAGAATTTTATAAAATAGCAGATGACAATGAGATTATATTTATTGGGACAGAACTGCCGGGGGAATACACAGGTTCCGTTTACACGAAAAGAATGCATGGTGCGGGAGAGAAAGCCAAGGCTAATGCGGCACAGATAATACCTGAGATGATACAAATTGCACAAAATGGGATTTATGAAAGTAATCGTAAAGAAAAACATAATCGTGATGCGAAGAATGGCTGGTATCGCTATGATACAAGGTTTGCAATGCCTGTATATAATGATTGTGGGGAACTTGAGAGATACAATATTTTTAAAGTACGTTTATTGATACGGCATTCATCAAGTGGGAAAAAGTATTTGTATGATGTGGTACAAATAAAAAAAGAAACGAGCACGTCCTGTCAGGTGTAACCCCTACCCGGTAAAAACCCATTTCTTATTTATAATATTAATGCTTTGTAATGTGATAGTCAACAGGTATTTGTAAAATAATATGCAGGATTTGTGTCTGCGCACAAACTTGACATGCCCTGAGAAGCAGGACGAAAATGAGGAAGATTATGATTAAGACATTGGAAGAGGCCATACAGCGCATAGATGAGCTGGAGGCAGAGAATAAGAAGCTGAAGGCTGAGCTTGAAGCATATAAAAGCCGCAGCACAGCAGGAAGAAAGAAGCATGACAAAGTGTGGACAGCTTCATATAATGACTTTGCAGTTAAATATGGTAGTGGAATGAGTATTATGGAGATTGTGGAAGAGGGAAATATCAGCAGAAGAACAGCTTACAGGTATAAGGCTTATTATGATATAATCTCTCGGAATCCTGAGTGATTATATCCTGCACATCTGGTAATGAACATTGAAAAGTGTTGACAAATAAACGACCGTTTACTGTTATATAAATGTAAACGGTCGTTTATTTTTGGGCTTGGAGGTTATCAGCGTGAGTAATAGAAAAGAAGAAATATTAATTGTAGCACTGCATTTGTTTGCCAGAGATGGTTATGAGGCTGTCTCGGTCAGTCAGATAGCAGGAGAGCTTGACATGACAAAAGGGGCATTATACCGTCATTACAAAAGCAAGAGAGATATTTTTGACTGTATTGTACAACGTATGGAGCAGCAGGATGGCGAACAGGCATCAGAATATGATATGCCACAAGAGGATAAAGAGAAAATGCCTGAAAAGTATGAGACAGTATCACCGGATGATTTTGTGGAATACAGCAAGTCTATGTTTGAATACTGGACAGAGGATGATTTTGCATCATCATTTCGGAAGATGCTGACAATAGAGCAGTTTCGCAGTGAAGAGATGCAGAAGTTATATCAGCAATATCTCGTGGCCGGACCTGCTTCCTATGTGAAAGATTTATTTGAGAGTATGGGATTAACAAATGCTAATGATAAAGCTGCCGGATTTTATGCAGTTATGTATCTTTATTACAGTATATATGATGGAGCAGCAGATAAAGAAAAGGTAAAAGAAGAATTTGTATCAGCTATAAAAAGTTTGGTACAAGAGTTGAAGTGAAGGAGAATCAGAGCATGAAGAATCATATAGTAATCCGTATAGAAGAAAAAAGTGAATATCGCGAGGTGGAAAATCTGGTAAGAGACAGCTTTTGAAATGTATACCGCCCCGGATGCCTGGAGCATTATGTCCTTAACCGGTTAAGAAATAATCCGGCATTTGTACCGGAGCTTGATTTCGTGATGTACCTGGATGGAGAACTTATCGGGCAGAATATCTTTGTGAGAACTGCAATCACAGCAGATGATGGAAGAAACATTCCTATTATGACGATGGGACCAATCTGTATCAAGAATGAATATAAACGGAAGGAATATGGTAAAATTCTGCTTGATTATTCATTGGAGAAAGCTGCAGAGCTAGGCTGTGGAGCACTGTGCCTTGAGGGAAATATTGATTTCTATGGCAAGAGTGGATTCAAACCGGCAAGCGAGTATGGTATCCGATATCATGGATTGCCGGAAGGGGAAGATGCATCATTCTTTTTGTGTAAAGAACTTGTACCGGGTTATCTTGATGGGATTACAGGAGAGTATTCAACACCGACAGGCTATCTTGTAGATGAGCGGGAAGCAGAGGCGTTTGATAAGCTGTTTCCAAATAAAGAGAAAAATCGTCATTTTCGCGCTTTTTGGCAAAGGGTATCAGGTAAATAACTCACACCTTGAGTAAACACATCTCGGTTGAGATAATTGAAAAAGATGAAAAAGTTTACAACTTTTTACACTTTTTAAACGAGGAGGACATTCCAGATGGATTAAGGGGACGAGGGGAGGACGTTATAATAAGGTTACATTGAAGAAAGTCAGTAAAATCAAGTGTTTCCGTTCATTTTCCCAACACAGAAACGAAGCACTTCCACCATGATTTTGAAGAAAATCTGCCCGGGTTGGATTCAAAATGATATGGAAAGAAAGATTTGTAGCAATGACGTAACATGAACAGCCAGTTCTGTTTCAGACAATAGTGTAGACGAAAGAGAGGTCATCGTAATATGAAACTGACCTATACAAATGTAAATGGATACCTGATCCCGAATCTCACCTATAAATCCGGTGAGCAGATGGAGCAACTTGGCAAGTATGGTTTTCTTCGCAGAGATTATCTGAAAAAACATCGAAATTCAACCTATCAGGTGATGCTTCTGCAGGATACGCTTGGAAAGAGATCGACTGCAGAAACGTGTACAGGAACTGGATGAACTGATAAATGGTGAGAAAGAAATCCTGATGAAAAAGAATGTTCCGGTGAAGCAGATGTTGAAGTACTTGGGCTATGAGCAGCTGACACGAGAAATGCTGGAAGAATATGTGCAGGGAATATATGTGTATGATGATGGGAGAGTGGAGGTGGAGTGGAAGCGTTAAAACTATGAAAATTTATAGGAGAAAGCTTGTTAAGCTTTAGAAATTAGCATATAATTGTAAAGGAAAATAAAAAGTAACTGAAAAATGTATGTAAATATTTTATATAGAGATAATGATGAATAAAAGGAGTAAAGAATGATAAAGTCATTTAGTTGTAGTAATTTCAGAAATGTTAACGTAAAAAATCTGAGATTCAGCAAAATTAATATTTTGATAGGACCTAATAATTCTGGAAAAACAAATTTTATTAAAGCGTTATCGTTTTGTGCAGATATGTTAAGTTGTTCTGGAAAATTAGTAGGAGATTCTGCATTTCAAACGATGATTAGTAAATCTGGAATGGGAGATATATACAATAAATATGCTGAAGATTCAGCACATAGCATTAATATGAAGTGGAATTTGGCTTTGGATGAGCGAAAAAATGTTTGCTACCAATTCAATTTTCATACAGGAAACGAGATGAAAGACTTTTTTATTGTACGTGAAAGTTTGGATGATAATTTTAAGAATTTAAAAGAGAAAAAGAAATTCAATTATTTTACATGTAACGAAAAGCCAGGAGAAGGATATATTTCTAAAGCAGTAGAGCGAGGAGAATCAAATTATAGGATTTCCTTTGATATTCCTAAAAATGATACAATTTTACGCCAATTTGATAAGATAAGATTGAACAATAGGGAAATATATGAGGAATCAGAACGACAGGTTGGCTTAATACAGAAACTTGAAGAATATTTTGGAAAGTATTATTTCTATTCAAGTTCTCAGTTTGATTTAAATAAGATAAGAGAACCACAAAATATTCAAAATGACGGAAGAGTATTGGAGAAAGATGGATCAAATTTTGTGAATGTTTTGAATTATTATAAAAATCAAAATATGAATAATATTATTGCATATTTAGAAAAGCTAAAGGAATTGATGCCAACATTGGAATTGGCAGATGTTATGGCAGAATTTAATAAATTGAGATTCAAATTGCAATATGAAGGTCAACTTTTTAATTTAAGCGATTTATCTGATGGTACAGTTAAAGCATTAATACTAACTTTGCTGATTCAAATTCCAATTAACGAAGGGTTAGCAATGCTGGCAATAGATGAACCAGAAATGAATATCCATCCGGCATGGCAACAGATTATTGGACGATGGATTCAACAGTCTGATAATTTTAAACAGTGTTTTATTAGCACACATTCTCCAGATTTTTTAGATGTGTTCACAGAAGGGTTTAAAAGAGGAGAAGTAAGTGTGTTTGTATTTGATCCGAGAGAAGAGTGCTTAGTGAAAAAACTTGATTATAAAAAAATAAAAGATGATTTGGAAGATTGGGAACTAGGTGATTTATATCGAGTGAATGATCCAGCAATAGGAGGATGGCCATGGTAAAACCAAAGATTGCATGTTATATAACCGGAGGATGGACAGAGTGCGGATATATGACACATTTCTTGGAAAAAGTAAATGGCAGTTATGATTATAGGCAAAGATTTCCTCAAAAGAATATTGGAAAGAAAGGAAAAGCTAGAAAACAATTTAAAATAGACGGCAAAACAGGAAAGTCTTTAATAAAATATGTTTATGATGATATACGTAGCCATAAAGAAGAGCTAAAAAAATATGCGGCCATATTAATTGAAGATGATATGGATGATCAATTCTTTTTAGAATCAAAAAATGGTCGAGATTATAAGGCGATAGAGAAAAGAAAACAGGAAATTCAGGAAGAAATTAAAACTATTATTCAAAATCCTGAGATAAAAGTTTTTTTCTTATATGCGATGCCGGAAATAGAAGCTTGGTTTATATCTGATTGGGAAAATACATTTGGAATGGAATATAAAATTGCATTGGCAAATATAAATGCATATTTTAGTACAACATTTAGGAAATTTGTTCTTAATACGGTTCTCACAGAAAAATATACACTTGATGATATTGAAAATTATGGGTATATAACATCGGAATATCAAAAGTTAAGTGAAAAATTAATAAATTCTTTTCAAGAGTATTCGTGTAACTCAGAAAGTTATAAGAATAATAAAACGTATAACGAACAGATTAATAAACTGATCAAAGAAAACAAAATTACATATTCCAAAAAAGTTGAAGGAATTAATATGCTACAGAGATTAGATCCTGAAAAAGTAGCAGTGTATTGCAAACATTATTTTTCAAAAGCATATGCAGAACTTAAAGAGTTTAGTTTAGGTGCATAAAAGAAAAATATTGTGACAATTACATAACATCCTCCCCACCTACTTTGTGACAATTATATAACGTCCTCTATATAGAAATATGCGGTTTTAAGCCATTTTCGTGGCAAAAAAGCCGCATATTTTTGTAGCAATGACTTGACATCCTCGGGCAGTCTGAACGGATATAGATGTAATGAAAGATATCGTCAATTCGGCCCGGACACAGTGCTTTTCGTACTGTATTATGTCGTTTCGTACTATAACGCTCCAATGTGGGAAAAAATATAGTAATATAAATGTAGTTATGGTTTGGATTAGTCAGACAGGCTGTCATGGTGTCATTTTGTCTGAATAATGGAGGAGAGTATGAAAAAGAAAGCGGTAATCATAGGGGCAGGACCTGCGGGAATAACGGCGGGCTGTGAGCTGCTTAAGAATTCGGATGAATATGATGTGGTGATACTTGAGCAGAGCGACAGTATAGGGGGAATATCACGTACAGTCAACCATGAGGGCAACCGCATGGATATGGGAGGCCACCGTTTTTTTTCAAAGGATGAGAGAGTTAACAGATGGTGGGAAGAGATTCTTAAGATGCAGGGAAGTCCGTCATCTGATGATATTGCAACCTCGAGAGACGTACATTGCAGTGAAGGAGGACCCGACCCGGAGCAGCAGGACGAGGTAATGCTGCTGAGAAGAAGGGTTTCACGCATTTATTATAATAAGAAGTTTTTTGATTATCCGGTGAAGATGAATCTTAATACGATATGTGCAATGGGACCTGTAACAACAATTAAGGCAGGCTTCAGCTTTCTGTGGGCGTGTATACATAAGCTTCCCGAGACATCACTGGAGAATTTTTATATTAACAGATTTGGCAGAAAGCTTTATTCCATGTTCTTTGAATCTTATACACATAAGCTGTGGGGAAGACATCCTTCAGAGATATCGGCTGACTGGGGCGCACAGAGAGTTAAGGGGCTGTCTGTGGCAGCGGTGCTTAAAGACTGTTTTGGAAGACTTCTGCATATAAAAAACAGTAATGTAGAGACATCGCTTATAGAAGAATTTAAGTATCCCAAATATGGTCCGGGACAGTTATGGGAGTGTGCCTCGTCAAGATTCAGGACAATGGGAGGCCGTATTATAACGGATTGCCGTGTTGACAGGATTATTGTGAAAAATGGGAGTGTACAGGGAATTGAATGTGTATGCGGTGAGGAGAAGAAGAGCTTCTGCGCAGATGTGATATTTTCAAGTATGCCTGTTAAAAATCTTATAAGAGGCATGAACAACGTGCCGGCAGATGTCAGAAGCATAAGCGAGGGACTTCCGTACCGCAACTTTGTGACGATAGGTGTGCTTGTCGACAGGATTAATCTCAAGAATAAAACTAAATATGCAACTGTATGTGATATTGTTCCGGACTGCTGGATATATGTTCAGGAGCCGTCAGTTACTATGGGTAGAATCCAGATTTTTAATAACTGGTCGCCATATCTTGTTAAGAATCCTAAGTCAACAGTGTGGATGGGACTTGAATATTTCTGCGGTGATGATAAAGAATGGAACAGATCGGATGAGGAGTGGAGTTCACTTGCTGTGAATGAATTGAAGCAGATGAATATCATAGATAATGATACAAAGATAATCACAACCCACTGTGAGCGTGTTGAAAAGGCATATCCGGCATATTTTGACACGTATGACAGAATAGACAGGGTTATTGGATGGCTTGATGATATTGATGGGCTTTACTGCATCGGCAGGAATGGACAGCATCGTTACAACAATATGGATCATTCAATGCTTACCGCAATGGAAGCGGTCAGCAATCTTCTTGCCAATGACAGCGACAACAGCAATATATGGAATGTTAATACAGAGCAGTCGTATCATGAGGATAAGGCAACGGCGTAGCATTAACGCTGCGTAAGCATTGGTTATATTACGAAGAATGAATACGGGTTAACTGACAGGAATGGGGAGAGAGAGTTGGCTTCAACATATTACGCAATTGGAGTTATATTTGTAATTTATATATGGGTATATTTCTGGAAAGACAGATGTACTTCCAAACAATATAATAGCAGCGACAGGTTCAGCCGCTTCATGTGGTATGCGGTTACAAGATGTGCAGTACTGCTGATGTCACCTGGGAATATTAAAGGGAAGCTTATATGTGTTACGGTGGACGCGGTTGTATATGTGGTTCTTAATATCGTAGCAGGTAATGTTGCCATGCAATATATTTTCTGGCCGGGAACAATTATAGCGGCAGCATCCGGAAGCATTAGAAGAGCAGCATACATACTGGCTGCGGAGATTTTGCTTGCAGGATATTTGTATATTGTCAGGTCAGTGCCTGTCAGAATTAAGAGCGGAACTGGTTTGTACTGCTTTAGCGGAATGGCAGTGCTTATGTTCTTTTTTGCGAGGGATATTGATGGACAGTATATCGGAATGCTTGCAGATAACAGCGGAAATGCGCCAATGCTTCTGGTGCTTTCGATTCTTCTGATGGTTGCAGCACTGGTGAGTGTATTGATAGGAATGTCCGGTAATGATTTGAGAATATTGCAGCCGAAGACACAATCAGCAGGTTCCGGTGCCACTGGCAGAGGCTTATTGGACTGTGGCTTTTCAGGCTTTAAGTGCTTGGATGCCCTGATAATGATAACAGGTACGTTAGCATTTTTTATAATGGGAATTACAGGGCTTGGAACGCATACGATACCATCAAGCCAGCTTCACATTCAGGCTGACAGGAACAGGGATGTGGTGCTTGATTTTGGAAGAGATGTAACGATATCAAAAGTAGAGATATTTCTCGGATATGAAGGTAAGCGAACGGTTTCATTTTCAAAGTTCGAGGATGATGCATGGAATGTCTTTAAGAGCAGACAGGAAGTTACAGCTGCATACTGCTGGAATGAGATTAAGCTTGACAGTACCCAGAAAGTGCTTGGCTGTGTATTTCTCGATAATGATGCATATGTTGGTGAGATGATATTCTTTGATGACAAGGGTAATAAAATCCTTCCGCAGAATGCAGGTGCATATATGAAACTGTTTGATGAGCAGGCGCTTTATCCTGAGGATGAGACATATTACTACAGGGCTATGTTTGATGAAGTATATCATGCAAGGACGGCATATGAATTTGCCAATGACCTGCCGATATATGAGAATACGCATCCACCGCTTGGTAAGACAATAATCTCAATTGGAATAAAAATGTTCGGAATGAATCCGTTTGGATGGCGCTTTATGAGCGTTGTGTGCGGCAGCTTTATCGTTACGCTTGTGTATGCATTTGCACTGAGAATCACCGGAACAATGTATATCAGGATGCTGTGATTAATAATGGAATTGTTTCATTTGATGCGTCACATTTCAGTAAGTATGCATTGGTAGAGATGACAGCAGGTTCAGGAAGTGCTGACGGCAATGTTACAGATAACGCATCAGAAAGCATAACTTTGGCAGATGCACAGGTAACAAGCCCTAAGACAGCAGATACAACAGGAGTTGTATTCTGGGCACTTTGCATGGCAGCGGCTATCGGTGCATTTGTTGTAACATTTGCAAAGGGCAGACAGTGTAAGTAATCAGTCCTGGAAAAATCAACTCAATGAAAATCAAATCAACAAAGAATAAGTTGAGAACAAAAAATTAATAATGTATAATAGGCAGTATATGTTTGCGGCACGGTTGTGTCATCAGAAGAAATGGAGATTGTTATGAAAAAATCCAATATAGCAGCATTGCTGCCTATTTTAGTATTTTTAATACTTTACCTTGGAACAGGAGTATTATTTGAATATGTACTGAAGATTCCGATGGGATTCTATAATATACCGATTGTAGTGCCGTTTATGATAGCAATATTTGTTGCATGCATGCAGAACAGAAAGGCCTCATTTGATGAGAAGCTTCAGATAATGGCGAATGGTATGGCTGACAAAAATATAATCACAATGCTTCTTATATTTCTTACGGCAGGTGTATTCGTAGGAGTTGTCGGAAGAAGCAGCGCAGAGAGCGTTGCATATTTTATGTTGTCGGTTATTCCAGGAGAATATGCTGTCGCAGTATTATTTGCAGTTGCATGCTTTGTATCAACGGCTATGGGAACTTCAGTTGGTACGATTACACTTATAACGCCTATAGCAGTTGCAGTATCGGAAGCATCAGGCTTTGACATGGCATTGTGTGTAGCATCTGTAATGGGTGGTGCAATGTTTGGAGATAATCTGTCATTTATTTCTGATACGACAATAGCAGCATGCAATGGCCAGGGATGTAAGATGAAAGATAAGTTCAGGGAGAATTTTTTTATAGCACTTCCGGCGGCAATCGGAGCGCTTATTATAATACTTGTGCTTTCATTCAGAACTGACATTGCAGGAGGCGTCCGGCATAACTACAATCTTGTACAGATAATTCCTTACGTACTTGTTATGGCAGGAGGAATTGCCGGATTTAATGTATTTGCAGTATTGATTACAGGCATTCTGTCGGGAATATGCATTATGCTTATTACCGGACATATGGGAATTGCTGACATTGTGGCAGGAATAGGCTCCGGTGTATCTGGCATGTTTGAGACGTGTATGGTTGCGGTGCTGGTGGCTGCAATGTGTGCGCTTATACGCGATAATGGCGGCTTTGAGGCTCTTCTTGGAGGAATAAGGAAGATGTTTAAAGGTAATAAAGGCGGACAACTTGGAATAGGGCTGCTTGTAGGCGCAATGGATATTGCGACGGCTAATAATACCGTTGCAATAGTTATGGCGAATCCCATTGCACTTGAGATGGCTGATAATTATGGGATAACTCCAAGAAAATCCGCATCGCTGCTTGATACATTTTCATGTATAGCCCAGGGAATAATCCCTTACGGAGCACAGATGCTTGTAGCCATCTCAGCTGTGGCAGAACTTGGATATGAGATATCTGCGATGCAGATAATACCTAAGCTTTATTATCCTATGCTGCTTTTTGTCAGTTCAGTTATATGGATTTTTTTGATTCCGGGGGTTGACAAAAATAGCAGGCAGAGGATAAAATAACATGACTTTAAAGAAGTCGGAAGGAAGGTGCAGCAAATGGACAGTTGCGATAGTAGTTATCGAAGTTGGAACATGAATTATAATTCGGAACACGCTACCGGTCTGCGGTTTTATTTGCTGCGGCTGGTCTGATTGTTGTGTCTGATTTTTTTCATGCTCCGTACAACGGGGCATTTTTTTTTGAAAAATACCTCGTAATAACGGAAAGAGAGGTATGGAATTATGATGACAAAGTACATTTTTGAAGAAACACAGATTGGAAGCCACATTACTACAAACTTTATCTGTATCGACAGAACTGATTCTGTTAAGGAAGCAATGAATCAGCTGCTTGTGCAGGCCAGGAATCACGATAACATTGAAACACTTTATATTATTGAACCGGACGGAACTTATTACGGAATACTTGAACTTAAAAAACTTCTTGCAGCAAAAAAAGAAGACAGTCTGGAAACACTTATTGTAAGGGACTACCCTTATCTGTATGCTGATGAAGAGACTGAGGACTGTGCTTCGGAACTTAAGGAATATGAGGAGGACTCAATTCCGGTACTTGACAGGGATAAGCACATAGTCGGAGTAATTACGGCTTCTGAGACCGCTAATATTATTGATGATGAGCTGGGCGATGACTATGCCAAGCTTGCCGGTCTTTCGGAGGAATCAGATCTGGATGAACCTATAACCGTAGGTATTAAGAAAAGACTTCCATGGCTTATACTTCTTCTGTTCCTTGGAATGGGCGTGTCAACGGTAGTAGGCGTATTTGAGAATATTGTGCAGCAGCTTACACTTATAGTGTGCTTTCAGTCACTTATACTTGACATGGCAGGTAATGTAGGTACACAGTCGCTTGCCGTAACAATCCGTGTGCTTATGGATGAGCATATCTCATTTGCACAGAAGATTAAGCTGATTTTTAAGGAAATGAGAGTTGGACTTGCCAACGGACTTATTCTTGGCGCAATGGCACTCATATTCATAACAGGATACATAATGCTTTTTAAGCATGAAAATATGATATATGCGCTGGCAGTAGCAGGATGCGTGGGAGCTGCGCTGATTATATCAATGGTGATATCAAGTCTTATAGGCACATTAACACCGATTATCTTTGATAAGGTAAATATTGACCCGGCAGTAGCATCAGGTCCGCTTATCACAACTGTTAATGATCTCGTTGCAGTTGTTACATATTATGGACTGGCAGGAATATTTCTTATTGAGATAATGCATTTGTAATTTTATGAATGCACGATGTATTTATGGTGCATTGAAATATATAACGATTAATATAGCAAATACAGCAAAATTGTGGTACTATTATCCTAATGATTATGTAAATTTGTACTGTGTATTGTATGAATGATTATACAATATGCTTGGGGGATAATATATGATACTACATGCAAAGAAACAGGATGACGAGACAGAGCAGATTATTTCCTATATGAATTCGGCAGCACGCAACGAATACATCTTTCCGGATGCGGCAGAGGAAGGCAGTAAGCCTCTTACCGAAGCCTATAGCCAGATGCTTAAGAAGTTTATCAATGCAGACAATCAGGTTGCAATGGACCTTAATAATGCAATGAGTGTTATAGGCAACAGCAGTAATGTCAAGTCACTGCTTGAGATTGCAGCTAACCAGAAGCGCTCTATAGCAACAATTGTGGAAGACAGTAAGAAACTTACGGATTCAATAGCTGAGAGTGAGAATATACTTGGCAACATACAGCAGAATGTGCAGGAAGCGGATGCACAGTCTGAGGAGTGCAGCAGAATAATGCGTGATACGGTTAACAGTGTTAATGGCAGTTACGAAGAACTGTTATCGTCCTGTGAGGCACTCGAAGGATTTAAGAAAAAGGCAGAACAGATTGATGACATAATGAAGCTTGTGGCCTCGCTCAGCACCAAGACACAGCTCCTTTCACTCAATGCCAAGATAGAAGCAACCAAGGCAGGAGAGTACGGAAGAGGATTCAGTGTGGTGGCTGATGAGATAGGCAGGCTCTCATCTGACACGCAGAAGTCGATGAGCAGAATATCAGAATATGTGTCTGCAATTAAAAGTGACATTGATGTGCTTGTTACGCAGATGAGCCAGCTTCGCAATACACTTGATGCATGTAAGGTTAATGCAGATGAGTCAGATAAGCATATAGCCAATATGGGTGACTCAATGAACTCGATAATGGATCAGATTGATGATGCATTTGCACAGACAACGACACAGAATGATTCCGCAAAGATATTTCTTGACCAGCTTGCCAATGTAGAAAAAGATTCGGAGTCGCTTATTGAGCACTGTCAGGATCCTGCAAGAGACATGTATACCATAAGCAGGACGATAGATAAGATCAGAGGTAATGTTGCAAGAAAGCAGGCGAAGCTTTCCAACAGCCAGTGGATAGATATATATATTGTTGACCACATGATATTTACGTGGAGACTTTATAATATGATTGCCGGATTTGAGACACTTGAACTTAAGAATCTTAACAGACCCCAGAGATGTAAGTTCGGTCTTTGGTATAATGCGGAAGATAAGGATTATCTGAGAAGCAATCCGGTGTTTGCTGAAGCAGGTCGTGTGCATGATGAACTGCATCATCTTGCAGTTGAGTGTTATAACGCTAACGAGAATGGTGACAAAGAGGCTGCCATGGATTATTTCCGGCAGGCACAGGAAGAATATGGAGTATATGCTGCGACAATGGAAAAAGTAAAGCTTTTGTTCAATGACTGATATAATATTAGGGCTGTGTATGCAGGCCTGCACCGGTATTTTATACGGTGCAGGTTTACATACACAGCCTTTTTTGTTATCAGTATTCTATGCTTATATTATATTCACTGAGCCAGTAATTAACCTGAAGCATGTAAGCGAGCATCTGCGGACCGGCCATCAATTGTCCATACCATGGCCTGCCATAATCAGATGGGGCTTCAATGAATCTGTTTACTTTGGCAATATCGAGCAGAGTTCTTATTGGTGAGGCTGTGTCTGATACAACTTCACGGAGTTTGCCGGCAAGCATTTTCTCGTAATAAGGGTCGTAAGTCTTAGGATAAGGACTTTTCTTGCGCCAGAGGACATTGTCGGGAAGAAGTCCGGCTGCGGCGTGCCGGAGAAGACCTTTGGTTACACCTCCGGCGCATTTCATATCCCACGGCACATTAAATACATATTCGACAATTCTGTGGTCTGCAAAAGGAACACGGGCTTCCAGACCGTTATACATACTTGTTCTGTCCATTCTGTCAAGAAGCGTAGCCATGAACCAGCGTATATTAAGATACGATATCTCACGGCGGCGGCGCTCTTTTGCGGAATCACTCTGAAGGACCGGAGTCTCGGCAATAGTCTGCCGGTATGCGTTATCAGCGTATTCTTCCATATTCAGGCTGTTTATCAGCTCATCGTCCAATAGAATCTGTCGTGCAGACATGTCATATGACCACGGAAATGCGTCCGTGGAAAATGCGTTCTCATTGTGAAACCAAGGATATCCTCCGAATATCTCATCTGCGCATTCACCGGTAAGCGTTACTTTATTATAATTTTTAACTTCAGAACAGAAATAGAGCATTGAAGATTCTACATCTGCCATACATGGAAGGTCGCGTGCCCTTACTGCTTTATAGAGGTAATCAGCCTGCTGCCTGCTTGTGCATTCGAGAAAACGGTGCCTTGTTCCTGTATAGTCTGCCATCTCTTCCACATATGGGCGGTCACGGCTTGGCTGGAAGCTGTTTGCTTTAAAATAACGGTCATTGCCTGTAAAATCAAAAGAAAATGTATTGAGCTGTAATCCCTGTTTGTGGAGCTCTTCCGCACATATTGAGGTTACGATGCTTGAATCTACTCCGCCTGATAGAAATGTGCTTATCGGGATATCGGATAACATCTGCATTTTGATGGCATCTTTTATAAGCCATGAAGTTTTTTCAATGGTTGTTTCGAGAGAATCTGTATGTTCGTGGCTTTCGAGCTTCCAGTAAAAATGCTTATCACAGCGTTCATTTTCAAATGTTATACATTGTCCTGGCATGACTTCAAAAATATTTTTAAAGACCCCTATGCCGTGTGTCCGGGCAGGACCAAGTGCAAAAACCTCACAGAGTCCGTCGCGGTCTATTATGTGTGGTATCCCCGGATATGCAAATATTCCCTTGATTTCAGATGCAAATACAAGAGTGTTTTCATAATGTGTATAAAACAGAGGTTTTACTCCAAGTCTGTCGCGGAACAAAATGAGTCGGTTATGGTTTTCATCTAATATGGCGGCAGCAAATATGCCATTAAGACATTTGATAAAATCACTGCCATGGCGCATGTAGCCTTCAAGAATGACTTCTGTGTCACTGGCAGTGTCAAATGTGGCGCCTTCTGCCTTGAGTGCTGAACGGAGTTCTTTCATATTATAAATTTCACCATTATATGAAATTGCATATTTCAGTCCCCCGTGGCTCTTCACAAGTGGCTGCGAACCGTTAACGAGATCTATAATGGCAAGCCTCACATGCGCAAGGCCACAGCAATCGCACAGATATGTCCCGTTACCATCAGGTCCGCGGTGAAACTGTGTACGGTTCATGTCGTTGAGAATGCTGATCCAGTGCGGGGATTCCGAAGAATATCCACCGTTAATATTATAAAAACCGGCTATTCCACACATGGAGCACCTCCGATTACCGGCTGAATCTGGCGGCCTTCAAGAGCAGCCTCAATCGACGGAATAAGAAGTTCTGTGCGTGATATCATGGAATTAGGCTTTTTCCCGGGATTATCCTGTGCAAAAGGTATGAAGAATATGTGTTTTGTGTTCATAAGTATTCCTATGTTTTTCATATTCATGCCAAGAGCATCATTGGTTGACAGTGATATCAGGAGAGGCCTGTTATTGCGAAGATGAGCCTTGGCAGCCATAAGTGCAGGAGTGTCTGTTATTCCGTTAGCAAGTTTGGCTATAGTGTTGCCGGTGCAGGGAAGAAGTACGAGTATATCAAACATTTTTCCGGGACCTATAGGTTCTGCATCGGGAATTGTAAGTATTGGCGGATATCCGGTTATATCTGTGGCAAGCTTTAAGAACTTATCTGAACTGCCAAAACGGCTGTCTAATGAGGCGGCCGAATTAGAAAATATAGTTCTTACGGAAGCACCCTGCCGTACAAGACTTTCCATCTGTGTAAAAGTTTTTTCGTAAGTACAGAATGAACCTGTTATTGCAATTCCGATATTCTTTCCTTTTAAAGACATAAGTTAAGCTCCATTTCCAGGACGTGTAAACGCCTATATACTACAAATTACTACATTCGGATGTCAGTGAGTCTATTATTCCGGCGAGCATTATGCCGCTTGACATGGGGGCGTATTTCCCCGGGAGTCCGGGATACAGATGTGCATTAATACCGGCAATGCCGGCAGCGTTGAAATCTGTTCCTCCACCTGAGGCTATATCTATAATTGTGGTGTTTTTATTGAGCATGCGTATTATGTCTGAGGTGATTATACCGGATGGGACAGTATTAAAAATAAAGTCGTATACGGCAGCATTCTGAGCAAAACCGGATATTGTACGGCAGCAATATCCGAATGAGCCGGCCATAGCAAGTTCACGGCTGTCATTGGAATATATGTCTGTAATACAGTGCATGCCGCTAAGACGGTCTGCAATTGCGCGGCCGCAGCGACCGTAACCAAGGACTGCACAACGGCTTTTACACAGGTTAACAGGACTTCCTTTTATGGCCTCACACAGTGCGCCTTCTGCGGTTGCAATGGAATTATATATTGCCAGATTTTCATTTTTCATAAGGTCATATACAGACACATCTTTTGCAGTAAGTTCTGACTTAAGCTGTGGGCTTATGCAGCCTGCGATAAGATGCTGCCCGGGATGAAGCTGATTAACAAGCATCCGGATAGTTACATCAGTATTAGCAAGCTTTGACTCAAAAACGGAAAAATCCGATGTAATGGGAACCGGGCATATTATATATTCGGATGAACCGGCGGCTATCTCCCAGAATGCCGCACGGTCGGCAGTGCATTCGAGTCCAAAAGATATAACGCTGTGACCGCTCGATACAAGTTCATCGGCAAGATATACCTGTCTTTTATCTCCGCCGATAACAGCATATTGATAATCCAATATCGATGCTCCTTTTTGTCTTTATTTATTATATGCATGCAAGTTTGGTATTGGCAGCGAAAAAAATAAAAAAATTGACCTTTAAAAGACAACCAGAGATTATAAAACGGGGCGGTTTTGGTGATGAATAAACAATTGGTGACCTGAAAACTGCAATTGGTGCCAAAAGCAACACAAGAGCAAAAATTTCTGCTATAGTATATAAAGCTGTTGCAATCATGATGCAATGGCTGACGCTTTTCTGTGATTTTAGCGGATCCTGACAGGCGTTAATACATTACTGAAGATTCATAAAATACAAAAGATAAATTTCCGTGAAAAGAATATATTCAGTCTGCAAATAACAAATCTTTTTAGTCTTTTTAGTAATCCCAAAATGTAGGTCCAAAATGTAAAATAATGGCAAACAAATATTCGTATTAATATTGACAAAACCATAGCACTGCGTTAATATTACTTTATAAAGAACAGATATTCGATTGCATGAGTTTGGATAATATGCATATAACAGATTTTGCAAATATTTGTTTTGAATCATGAAACGGAGCGTAATATGGTAATACAGGAACAATTGTCATTACAACAAAAGCTGGAGATATTGTCAGATGCAGCTAAGTATGATGTGGCATGTACATCCAGCGGAGTTGACAGGAAGAATAACGGCATGGGCATAGGTAATGCGGCTGCATGTGGAATATGCCACAGTTTTTCGTCTGATGGGAGATGCATCTCTTTGCTGAAGATACTGCTTACCAATGAGTGCATATACGACTGCCGGTACTGTATCAATCGTTCATCTAATGATGTTGTAAGGGCAGCTTTTACCCCTGAAGAGATATGTACACTTACCATGCAGTTTTACAGACGTAATTATATAGAAGGGCTTTTCTTAAGCTCAGGAATAATCGGTTCCCCGGATAATACCATGAGACTTATGTGTGAGACCGTAATTATGCTCAGAAGCAGATATAATTTTGGTGGTTATATTCATCTTAAAGGTATCCCGGGTGCCTCACAGGATTACATAGATCTCGCGGGATGGTACGCGGACAGGATGAGTGTTAATCTTGAACTGCCGACGGCAGATGGTCTCAAGCAGCTTGCACCACATAAGAGCAGGAAGAATATTCTTACGCCTATGCGTAGAATACAGAAGCAGATTATAGCCAATGGCAATATATTGCTTGGAGAAGATTCGGCACATTATGGTAAGGCATCATTACATGGCGGGGCAGAAGCATCAGCCGATGTCAGGGCAGAGATGTCTGACAGCATTCTGTCTGAACATGGCGGCATGCTCCATAATATTAATGACATATCACCCGGAGGAGCACTGTCTGTAGTTAAGGGGAGAGGTGCCAATACAAGATATACACCGGCAGGTCAGAGTACACAGATGATAATAGGCGCAACTGAGGAATCGGATTATCATATAGTTACAGTGGCAGAAGCTCTGTATCAGAAGTTTGATCTTAAGAGAGTATTTTATTCTGCATTTATCAATGTCAATCATGACAGCAGCCTTCCGGCACAGCCTGATGGCGAAGGTGTGCCGCTTCTCAGGGAACACAGACTTTATCAGGCTGACTGGCTTATGCGGTATTATGGATTTAAGTCATATGAACTGTTATCAGAGCAGAAGCCTAACTTTAACGTGCTGCTTGACCCTAAGTGTGACTGGGCAATAAGCCATCTTGAGTTATTTCCGGTAGAGATTAACAGAGCAGATTATTACACACTTCTAAGAGTCCCGGGAATAGGTGTTACATCCGCAAGGAGAATTGTTAAGGCAAGACGTTGTGCCATACTGGGATTCGACGATCTGAAGAAGATGGGAGTTGTGCTTAAGAGGGCACTGTATTTTATAACATGTAATGGCAGAATGATGTACAACACGAGAATAGATGAGGACTATATAACGAATGGACTTATTGGCGTGGAGAAGCTTAATAATTATCAGATAGAGCATCATCATAGTTACCGGCAGCTTTCGCTGTTTGATGATACGATTGGAGACGTTAAGTTATGGCAGAAGAACGCATGATATTCCGTTGTGAGGATAGTGTTGATGGAATATTTACAGCTATATATAAGGCATGGGAATATGGAACATCGAGAAGCAGTGTAGAGCTTAATGTATGTGCAACGATGAGGCTTTTTGTACAGTATGCCGATGTTGAGGCAGATTATGGGATTGCTTTAAAAGTAGCTGATACTATAAGGAACAGGCTGTCGGAAGAAGTCTATAACATAGTATGGCGGGCGGCTTTATCAGATGGGGCTGATAAGGCAGAGCATATATACAGATTCCTACGGAAGGGTTTTAGAATGGGAGCATCAGTAATTGATTACAGGCAGGATGAAGATGTGAATGCTGTGTGCAGAATGTCTGAATACGCAGGAAGGGAAGCTCATAAGTATACAGGATTTGTAAGATTTGAAGAGAATGTGAACGGAGTGCTTGTAGCACGGATTGCTCCGAAGAATAATATTGTGCCGCTGATTGCAGATCATTTTGCGGACAGATTAAGACAGGAGAACTGGATTATAGCAGATGTGAACCGGGGATGTGCTGCAATTCATAGGGCATATATGGAACCTGTTATTATGATGGGAATATCAGGTGACAGTATAGCGGCTCTGACAACCGAATCAGCAGATGAGACTGAATTTAAAAAACTGTGGAGCAGTTTTTTAAATTCAGTCACAATAGAAGAACGCCGCAACAGAAGGCAGCAGATGACAATGATGCCATTAAGATATCGTACATTTATGAGTGCAGAACGATAACCGTATATTAATATTATTTCAATTCGTTGCGAAGCTGTCTTGCAGCTTCAACCAGATTGATGAGACTGGCTTTTGTCTCGTACTCTCCACGTGTCTTGAGACCGCAGTCAGGATTTATCCAGAGCTTGTCTGAATCGATTTTTGTAAGCATTTTGTTAACGGCAGCCTTAATCTCATCAACTGAAGGAATTCTTGGAGAGTGGATGTCATATACACCGGGACCGACTTCAGTCTGGAAGTTATCAGCTTTTAATGCGTCAAGAATCTGAAGATCGGAGCGTGATGCTTCAAATGTTATTACATCAGCATCCATAGCGTCTATTGCCGGAATTATATCTGTGAATTCGCTGTAGCACATATGAGTGTGGATCTGCGTATCAGGCTTCACTCCGCTGTGAACAAGCCTGAAGGCAGGAATTGCCCAGTCAAGATAATCATCATACCAGTCGCTTTTCCTGAGAGGAAGCTTCTCTCTAAGAGCAGCTTCGTCAATCTGGATAATGCGGATACCGTTGGCTTCAAGATCAAGCACTTCATCTCTGATGGCAAGTGCAATCTGCATTGTAGAGTCTTTAAGTGAGATATCTTCTCTTGGAAATGACCAGTTGAGTATTGTAACCGGCCCGGTAAGCATACCCTTCATAGGTTTGCAGGTAAGAGACTGGGCATATACTGACCAATCAACAGTCATAGGCTTTTCTCTTGAGATATCGCCCCATATTACAGGGGGCTTAACACAACGTGTACCATAAGACTGTACCCATGCTTTTTCGGTGAATAGGAATCCGTTAAGGCATTCGCCGAAGTATTCAACCATGTCATTACGTTCATATTCGCCATGAACAAGTACATCAAGGCCGATATCTTCCTGAAGCCTGACACATTCAGCTATCCTGCTGCGGTTAAATGCAACATATTCTTCCTTTGATATTCTGCCTTTTTTGTAAGCAGAGCGGTTAGCTTTGACAGCCTTTGTCTGCGGGAAGGAACCTATTGTAGTTGTTGGCAGTACAGGCAGCCTGAAAGTATCTTTCTGAATTTTAAGACGTTCGGCACGCTTTGGAAGACGTGTATACTCATTGTCAGTCACTTCCGTAAGGCGTTTTGCAACAGCCTTATTGCCGCAGTTACGGCCATTGGCGAATAATTCACAATTGGCAGCATATTCAGGAATATCATTATAAGAATCAAGGTCAGCAAGAACCTTTAATTCACGGAGCTCATCAAGCTTTTCCACTGCGAAAGCAAAGTGGCTTGTGTATTCATGACCGAGTATGCTTTCATTAGCCAGTGTGTAAGGTACATGCTGGAGAGAACACGATGTCCCGAGAACTATATTATTAGCACCTGTGAGCTTTTTGAGCAATGTGAGAGTGTCTAAAGTGACGGCATAATGATTTTTCCATATATTTTTTCCGTTGACAAGACCTGCAAAAAGCAGTTTATCAGAAGGAAAGCCATACTTTTCTACTAACGATAATGACTGACGGCCTTCTGCAAAGTCGATACCGATTCCGTCAAAAGGCATTGTTACGGCTTTACTGTATATATCGCGTATGTCTCCGAAGTATGTCTGCAAGAGAATATTGCAATTCTGCTTATTGGCAAGAATAGAATCATATATTCTGCTGAATAGTTTAATATCAGCATCATTCATATCATGTACAAGGAATGGCTCATCAAACTGGATCCATGATACACCGGCCCCGGAGCATTTGCCAATCAGTTCAATATATGCATTTATAAGATCACCGGCATAATGCTCTGCAGAATATTGTCCTGTATATCTTGCGAGTTTAAGGAATGTATAAGCACCTGTGATTACGACTTTGGCATTAATTCCGGCTTTGCGTGCTTCAAGATAGTCATCAAGAGGTTTTGTGCCTGTAAGCTGTATTGTTGTATCATCATCGATTTCGGGAACGATATAGTGATAATTAGTATTAAACCATTTTTTCATTGCAAGAGCTCTGACATCACCATTAGAGCCCTGATAACCACGTGCCATTGAGAAGTAGGTGTCAAGAACGGAGAGGCCGAGAGCTTTATATCTTGCCGGTATTACATTGAACAAAACTGCGGTGTCAAGGACTGTGTCATAGAATGAAAAGTCATTGCATGGTATATAGTCAATAAGGGCATCTTTTTGTGACTGCCAGTGAGCCCTGCGAAGTGTGCCGGCTGTCTGGCGGAGTTCGGTTTCAGATATCTCATTTCTGAAATATGCTTCTTCTGCAAATTTAAGTTCACGAAGTGAACCGATTCGTGGGTAACCAATAACTGATGTTTTCAATTTTATACTCCTGTCCGGGAATTACATATGTATCCCTGTTATTATTGCCATACGAATCCACGGAGCCTTCATGAATTGTGTTTATATCAGAACTTAATCGGAAGGTCATGACTATCTGCGGCACTTTGTGCCTGCAGAATTGGGATTGGTATGAGTGTTGTCAGAATTTATTATAGATTGAAAACGGATATAAGAAAAATACTTTTGAATTACAGTTTGATATAGAAAAAAGCTATGACAATTACAGGCAGTAACGCTTCAATGCATCAATATATACTTCTCCGAGACGGCTTGGAATACATTTTTCATGTGTTATGTATCCTATGCGCATATTGCCTTCAGCTTCGAGAGGAATTGCAATAATATCAGCACCGTTGAGTTCTTCATCGATTATTCCGCTGCATACCGTATAGCCGTTAAGACCTATGAGAAGGTTGAATAATGTTGCACGGTCACGTACACGTATGTTTTTTGGACGCCCAACAGAACTGAATATCTCTTCCGAGAAGTAGAATGAATTGTGATCACCCTGCTCGAATGAGAGATAAGGATAAGGCGCAAGTTCATCCATTGTAACTGATTTTCTGTCTGCAAGAGGGTTGTGCCTGCTTATGAATATATGAGGCTGTGCCACAAACAGTTCATTGAAGGCAAGTCCGTTGGCCTTCAGTATCTTGCAAAGAACAGTATCATTGAAGCTGTTAAGATACAGAACCCCGATTTCACTCTTCATCTTGGCTACATCATCTATGATCTCATAAGTCTGGGTCTCACGGATACTAAAATCGTATTCGTCATGACCGAACTGCTTTATCAGATCAACAAAAGCGTTGACAGCGAATGAGTAATGCTGGGTTGATACGCAGAATCTCTGCTTGCCGCCAATGCCATGCTTGTATCGGTCCTCAAGGAGGTTAGCCTGTTCTACAACCTGCCGGGCATAACCTAAGAAGGCTTCGCCGTCCTTTGATACAATGATACCTTTGTTAGTACGGTCGAATATCCTGATGCCCATCTCTTTTTCAAGCTCATGTATTGCGTTGGAAAGACTTGGCTGTGATATAAACAGTGCGTTGGCAGCCTCAGTCATGGTTCCAGTCTCAGCTACTGTTATGATATATCTTAACTGCTGTAATGTCATATTGCGTACCGGTCCTTTATCTGAATATTCTGATATAATATGATGGATACAAAAGTCAACAGTATCATTATACAGTATTTTAAAGAATGTTGCATGGAAATCTTGTACATAGTACATCAGATGTGATATTTTATATCAGTATAGGAGCATTTATGGAAGAAAAATATAACTATTATAATGATGATTTTGTAATATGCCGTGCGTCAATGGATGATGCCGGTCTTATATATGACATGATGATGGAAGTGTATTCCGGGCTTGAAGATAAGTCAGTCCTTGTATGCGGTGATATTGACTATGTGAGGCGTAATATTGAAGATACGGGATTTGCACTTATTGCATATCACAAAGAAAGTATGACAATGGAACCGGCAGGAATATTTGTTTTTGAATATCCCGGGGAATCAGAAGATAATCTTGGTAATGATATAGGACTTACTAAGGAAGAACTTTTAAAAGTAGTGCATATGGATACAGTTGTTGTACGGAGTAAGTTCAGGGGGCATCATCTGCAAAAGAGAATGCTTGAAGAAGGCGAACGGCAGATTGATAATAACAGATACAGGTATCTTATGGCAACGGCAGCTCCGTATAACAAACCAAGCCTTAATACATTTTTGGGAAGCGGATACAGAATAATGAAAGTTAAGAAAAAGTATGGCGGGGTGGCAAGAGCCATACTGTTAAAAGAAATCTGAATATATATCAGCAGGAACGGAGAAGATGATGGGAATAACATTAGAAGAATTAAAGAAGCTTGACAAGGATACCTACAGTATAATAGATATCAGGGATGAATCAGACATAGACAGCGGTGCAATGCCGGGGGCAATATGTGTACATGCGGAAGATATCATGGATAATGAGAATATAGATTTTTCAAAAAAGCTTGTCATATGCTGTATGCACGGAAGAATAAGTGAGGATGTGGCTGATGAGCTTAACGAAAAAGGGCTGGATGCCGTAAGTCTTGAAGGCGGATATATTGCATGGCTGCTTGATGACATAAAGCAGAAGCAGGCAATGGACTTTGCGAAGGATGTGGAACAGAGCATACGTAAGAAGTTCCGCAAATCAATTTGGTGTAAGTTTACCAAGGCGATTAATCAGTATGAGCTCGTTAAGGAAGGTGACAGAATTGCCGTATGTATATCAGGTGGCAAGGACTCAATGCTGATGGCCAAGCTGTTTCAGGAATTGAAGATTCATAACAAGTTTCCTTTTGAGGTTAAGTTCATAGTAATGGATCCGGGATACAGCCCTGAAAACCGTAAGGTAATAGAGGATAATGCGCGTAATCTCAATATTCCGATTACGATATTTGAATCAGATATATTTGAGTCAGTATATCATATAGAGAAGTCACCATGTTATCTGTGTGCAAGGATGCGAAGAGGACATCTTTACAGTTATGCAAAGGAACTTGGCTGCAACAAGATAGCACTCGGACATCATTATGATGATGTAATTGAGACGATTCTTATGGGAATGCTCTATGGAGCGCAGATACAGACTATGATGCCTAAGCTCCACAGTACGAATTTTGAGGGAATGGAACTGATACGTCCGTTATATCTTGTAAGGGAAGATGATATTAAGGCATGGAGAGACTACAATAACCTGCATTTTATACAGTGTGCATGTAAGTTTACGGACACATGTACAACATGTAATAATAATGAAAACCGTTCCAAGAGAGTTGAAGTCAAGGAACTCATAAGAAGCCTTAAGGAAGTTAATCCATTTGTGGAAGGCAATATATTCAAGAGCGTTGAGAATGTTAATATTGATACAGTTGTCGGATACAAGCAGAAGGGTGTAAGACATCATTTCCTTGATGATTATGATGCATGAGATGAGTAGTAATTATTAAAAGAACATGATAAAAGCCGGACAGAATAATCAATATAAATTAGCAATTGATTATTGCATCCGGCTCTTTATGGTTAAAGTTTGTCTTCTTCCATATATATTGCGTTCATTCCATGAATCTCATTGAACAGCGGAGCAGCTTTTTCGCCTATAATATCGGCGTGATGCTGTGCATTGGAAACTACTTCCTGTACGTTGAAGGTCACCGGTACGTGTTCCTCCATAAGTATGCGTCCGTCAACAATAACAGTTGCAACTTCATTGCCGCGCGCACTGTATACAAGATTAGGAACCATGTTACGCATAGGAGTTGTGTAGACCGGAGCCATACTTGGAGTGTTTAGGTCAACACATATTATATCCGCATGCTTACCGACTTCAATTGAACCGACAAGCTTGTCAATGCCTATTGCACGTGCACCTTCAATCGTAGCCATTCGTAAGCATTTCCATGCCGGCATTATTGTCGAGCTTTTATATTTTAGCATGATGAGATAAAACGCGGACATCTGTATCCGCATCCGGTTGTGCTTGCACTTAAGGCAAAAGTGGCAGAATATGTGGGGAAGGAACCGGAATGTGTGACAATGTACTGCGGTGCGGATGCGGCAATACAGACAATATGTGAAACATTTCTCAATCATGATGATGAACTGCTTGTATGTTCACCAACTTATATGCTTTATTATAAGCTCCCGTTCCGATTCGGTGCAAAGCTTGCCGAAGCACATTCATCAGATGGTGTCAGTACGGACCTTGATGCATTATATAATGCGATTACGGACAAAACAAAGCTGGTTTTTATATGTAACCCTAATAATCCGACAGGAACGCTGGTTGATAACAGGAAGCTTGATGAATTTGTGGAAAAGCTGCCTCCACATGTAATATGCGTGATAGATGAGGCGTATTATGACTGGATTACAGAGGAAAATTATGAGAGTGCACTCAGGTTTGTAAATGACAGAAATAATGTAATAGTGCTCGGGACATTTTCCAAGATATACGGGATGGCGGGACTGCGTGTGGGCTACAGTGTGGCAAATAAGGATATTACGGCATGTCTCGGATGTATACGAGAGTGACAATAGGGCTGCCGCATCAGAACAGGATATTCCTTGATGCATTAAGGGAAGTGCTTGCCTCACAAGAGAAAAGCTGCTTGATATCTGGAAAGAAAAACTGTCAGTATGTCCGGAACTGGATGTATCATATTACGGCAGAATGAAAATGGACAAGAATAACGCAGCATATCGCATTTGCAACTCCCGAAGCTAAGATAAGGGCAATAGAAATAGCTGCGGACAATCTTATTAATTGGTACAAGGGAACTCCGACGAGCGTAATAATGTAAATTACATATCAAATATTTTTCAATTGCAGGTCAATTTTGTCCGAATTGAGAAATTACTAATAATAGCCGTGTTGACCAAAAGCAGCAATGCGGTTATTATTTAACTGCAAGGTTAGTTACAACTAACCGAAAAACAGAAAGGAGTTCGACACATGAGCAGCGAAGTATATGAGCTTATAAAAAAGCTTAGTCTCAACAATCTGAATACACAGACGGCAATGCAGTGCGCTCCTCTTATTGCGGGGCTTAAAGCATCGAATCTGATGACGATTGACCGTGTATATTACAGGCAGCTTATGCAGATAATAAAAGGAACTAAGATAAGCTGTTATGTACTTGTGATGACAGACACAAGAATTACGATGCTTATGTATAATGAAGAAAAACTGAGAGCGTATCTTGAAAGTGAACATACATCGGAGCTTATGAAGAAATTCGGATATGAAGACTGCAAACTTGAAAAGATACTTCCTGTATTCAAAACAAGATACAGAAGATATATTTCCGATAATAAAGATTTTCCACATGAGCTTGGACTTCTCCTTGATTATCCGGCGGAGGATGTGGAAGGCTTTATTGAGAAACGGGGACAGGAGTCATTATATACAGGGTATTGGAAGGTTTATGATAAGCCGGAAGAGAAATGCAGGCTGTTTGACAGCTTTGAAAAAGCAAAACAGGATATACTTGAGAAAATATCAGGCGGGATGGATATGAGGCAGATTATTGCCGTATATGCATAGATAAAGAAAATTATATGGAGGATTTGAAAATGTCAAAGGTATATGTAATCTACTGGAGCCAGACAGGCAACACACTGGCAATGGCTAACGCTATCGGAGCAGGAATTGAGGAGGCAGGAGCACAGGCGGATGTGCTGGAGGTAGGCTCAGCCAATATCGGTGATATAAAGGATGCAGCCGGATTTGCACTCGGATGCCCTGCAATGGGTGCAGAAGAGCTTGAGGATTCAGAGATGGAACCGTTTGTGAGTGAAGTTGAAAAGATTGCAGCAGGCAAGACAATCGCACTCTTCGGCTCATATGGCTGGGGAGACGGCGAATGGATGAGAACATGGGCAGACAGAATGAAGGCAGCAGGAGCCAATGTTATAGGAGGGGAGAGTGCAATCTGCCAGGAGATGCCGGAAGATGCAGATCTTAAGGTCTGTCGCGAACTTGGCAGCAGTCTTGCAAAGCTTTAATATATGAATTACATTAATGCAGAAGTTATAAAAGGCGTGCTTATACCATTTGCCGGAACAGTACTCGGGTCTGCAAGCGTATTTTTACTTAAAAATGCCATGAATGAGAGAATACAGAAAGCACTTACGGGTTTTGCGGCAGGAGTTATGGTAGCAGCATCAATATGGAGTCTTATAATTCCGGCGATAGAAGCGTCCGGGTCGATGGGAAGACTGGCTTTTGCACCGGCGTTTGCCGGAATATGGGCAGGAATACTTTTTCTGCTTTTGCTGGACCATATCATCCCACATCTGCATATGTACAGCGATGAGGCAGAGGGAATCAGAAGTAAGCTTAAAAAGACAACAATGCTGGTGCTTGCAGTTACAATGCATAACATACCGGAAGGAATGGCAGTAGGAGTTGTCTATGCAGGCTGGGCTGCGGGAAGTACACAGATAGCCCTGACGGGAGCAGTGGTGCTTTCTCTTGGAATTGCAATTCAGAATTTCCCTGAAGGTGCGATAATCTCCCTGCCATTAAAATCAGAAGGAGTAGGAACATGGAAAGCATTTCTGTATGGGGCACTGTCAGGAGTGGTTGAGCCTATAGGAGCTGTTCTTACAATAATTGCGGCAGGGCTGGTCATTCCGGCCCTGCCGTATCTTCTTGGATTCGCTGCCGGGGCAATGTTATATGTCGTGGTAGAAGAGCTGATACCTGAGATGTCGGCAGGCAGGCACAGCAATGCGGCGACCCTTATGTTCGGACTTGGTTTTACTGTAATGATGATGCTTGACGTAGCGCTGGGATGAGCGGAAAAACATTAAAAACTTAATGAAATATTTTTCGTGAAATATTTTTTGAAATAAGTATTGACAAATGCTTTGTACATGGTATAATCCTAAACATAGATTTCATATTAATTCAGTATGAATTATATGAGAATAGGGAAAAGGAATTTCTATATGGTTCATTGAATATTCAGGGGATTGAAAGGAGACAATTATACCATGGGAAAGATTTATGAGAACGTAGCGGAACTTATAGGTAAGACACCACTTTTACATGCTAATAATTTTGAGAAGAAGAGAGGTGTTGAAGCTAACATATTCGCCAAGCTTGAATACTTTAATCCTGCAGGAAGCGTTAAGGACAGAGTAGCACTTGCAATGATTAATGATGCAGAGCAGAGAGGAATCCTTAAGGAAGGTTCGGTTATAATCGAGCCTACAAGCGGTAACACAGGAATCGGGCTTGCTTCAATCGCAGCAGCAAGAGGATACAGAATAATTCTTACAATGCCTGAGACAATGAGCATTGAGAGAAGAAACCTCCTTAAGGCTTATGGTGCAGAGCTTGTTCTTACAGAAGGCTCTAAGGGTATGAAGGGTGCAATTGCTAAGGCTGAAGAACTGGCTAAGGAGACACCTGATTCATTTATACCGGGACAGTTTGTTAATCCTGCCAATCCAGCAGCACATAAGGCTACAACAGGACCTGAGATATGGGAAGATACAGAAGGCAATGTAGACATATTTATCGCAGGTGTAGGTACAGGTGGTACAGTTACAGGTATCGGAGAATTCCTTAAGTCTAAGAATCCTGATATTAAGGTTATAGCAGTAGAACCTGCGGGTTCACCGGTGCTTTCAACAGGCAAGGGCGGCCCTCATATGATTCAGGGAATTGGTGCCGGATTTGTTCCTGATGTACTTAATACCAAGATTTATGATGAAATAGTAACAATTGAGAATGAGGATGCATTTGATGCAGGTCGTGAATTTGCCAAGGCTGAAGGAATACTTGTAGGTATATCTTCGGGAGCAGCACTTCATGCGGCAGAGATAGTTGCGGCGAGACCTGAGAATAAAGGCAGGAATATAGTAGTACTTCTTCCTGATACAGGTGACAGATACCTTTCAACTGCATTGTTCAACCGTTAAACAGATGCAGTGAAGAGGTGAAAGAATGAAGATTTCAACAAGAGGAAGATATGCGCTCAGAATGATGCTTGACCTTGCCGTCAATAATAACGGAGAGCCGATAAGGCTTAAGGATATTTCGAAGAGACAGGGAATATCAGACAAATATCTTGAGCAGATAATATCGATACTTAATAAGGCGGGCTTTGTGCGAAGCATCAGAGGTCCGCAGGGCGGATACATGCTTAACCGTGAGCCGAAGGAATACACTGTGGGAATGATTCTGCGGCTCACGGAGGGCAGTCTTGCCCCTGTAGCGTGTCTTGACTATGAACCGAATGACTGTGAGAGGCGGAATGAATGCGTAACACTGATTCTTTGGGAAAAGCTTAATGACGCGATAAAGAGTGTTGTAGATAATATCACACTTCAGGATCTGGTGCAGTGGCAGATGGAGAAGTCGGATAACTATATAATATAATCTGATTAAAACATTTATGGAGGAGAAAAAGACTATGGCAGATAACAGAAATTACAGATTTGAGACATTACAGCTTCACGTAGGACAGGAGCAGCCTGATCCGGTAACAGATGCAAGAGCTGTACCTATTTACCAGACATCATCATTTGTATTCCGCAATTCACAGCATGCTGCTGACAGATTTGCACTTAAGGATGCAGGTAATATTTATGGAAGACTTACTAACCCTACAGAGGATGTATTCGAGAGAAGAATTGCAGCTCTTGAAGGCGGTGTGGCAGCACTTGCTACAGCATCAGGCGCAGCAGCAGTTACATATACAATCCAGAATCTTGCACTTAGCGGAGACCACATTGTAGCAGCAAAGAATATCTATGGCGGTACATATAACCTCCTTGCACATACTCTTGTTGATTACGGTGTAACAACTACATTCGTAGACCCTACAGATCCTGCTGACTTTGAAGCAGCAATTCAGGACAATACTAAGGCTCTTTATATTGAGACACTTGGCAACCCTAATTCAGAAGTCGTAGATATTGAAGCTGTTGCGGCAATTGCACATGCACATAAGATTCCGCTTGTTATTGATAATACATTCGGTACGCCATACCTTATCAGACCAATTGAGCACGGAGCAGATATCGTTGTTCATTCAGCAACCAAGTTCATTGGCGGACATGGAACAACAATCGGTGGAGTTATAGTAGACGGCGGTAAGTTTGACTGGGAAGCTTCAGGTAAGTTCCCACAGCTCACAGAGCCAAACCCAAGCTATCATGGAATCAGCTTTGCTCAGGCAGCAGGTCCTGCAGCATTCGTTACAAGAATCCGTGCGATACTTCTTCGTGATACAGGTGCAACGCTTTCACCTCTTCACTCATGGATATTCCTTCAGGGACTTGAGACACTTTCACTCCGTGTTGAGCGTCATGTAGAGAATGCACTTAAGGTTGTACAGTACCTTAACAGCAATCCGCTTGTAGAGAAGGTTAACCATCCTTCAGTGTCAGATGATCCAAAGCAGCAGGAACTTTATAAGAGATATTTCCCTAACGGTGGCGGTTCTATATTTACATTTGAGATTAAGGGCGATGATAATACAGCTAAGAAGTTTATTGATAACCTTCAGTTATTCTCACTTCTTGCTAATGTTGCAGATGTTAAGAGTCTTGTAATCCACCCTGCTTCAACAACACATGCAGAGCTTAACGAGGCAGAACTTGCAGATCAGGGAATTAAGCCTAACACAATCCGCCTCTCAATCGGTACAGAGCATATTGATGATATTATTGAGGACCTTGAGGGCGCTTTCAAAGCTATACAGTAACAGCCGGCACGCAGCCTGTTAATATAGCCCGGAATATTGAATAATTGCCGGTCTCCCCAAAGCATAGTCGTAAGATGAATGCTTTGGGGAGATTTTTGCTTTGCATGTGATTTGTGAAAAAAGTTTGTAAAATGCATTAAAATGCAAATATCTATGGAAAAGTAGTGTGGAATTTGATAAAATATATTCGCAAAAAGAATTTGATTGCGAGGAAAGAAAAGTGGTTGATGATAACGAGCTTATGGCACTCAGTATTAATGTGAATGACCAGCTCCTTGATATTATTAAGAATATACGATCAGATGCGAGTGAATACGGAAGACTTATGGCATACTACAGATGTGCCATAATGGAAGTTGAGACTAAGTTTAACGTGCTTAACGTAGAGCTTTCAAGAGGACGTGAGTCTAATCCTATTGAGACAATCAAGTCAAGGCTCAAGTCACCTGAGAGCATAGTAGAGAAGCTTCAGCGTAAGAATATTCCAATGGACGTTGCATCTATTGAGAAGAATCTGTTTGATATAGCAGGTGTACGTGTAATATGTGCATTTCAGGAAGATATATACATGCTTGCCGACAGCCTTGCCAAGCAGGATGATGTTAAGGTCCTCGAAGTTAAGGATTATATAAAGCATCCTAAGGATAACGGATACAGAAGCCTTCATCTTATAGTCGAGATACCTATATTCCTGCTTAATGAGAAGCGCTTTATGAAAGTTGAGGTGCAGTTAAGAACAATTGCCATGGATTTCTGGGCAAGTCTTGAACATAAGATAAGGTATAAGAAGAATCTGCAGATGTATGAAGAGTACAGTGAGATTTCTGACAGACTCAAGCAATGCGCAGACCAGAGTGCTGCCCTTGATAATATGATGGATGAGACACATAAGATGATTATAGGGCTCAAGAAGCGTAATGAGGAAGAATGAATATTATGAATTGGGAGATGAGATTTCTACACTGGCTTAAAGACCGGCACAGCCCACTTGCAGACAGACTTATGCGTACTGTTACGAGAATGGGTGATGCGGGCGGATTCTGGATTGCACTGTCTGCCGGATGTGTCAAGTCTGACAAGTACAGGAAGAGCGGGCTTTCTATGGCAATAGCCCTGTTATTTTCGTTTATTTTCAGTAACACGATAATTAAGAATGCAGTGGACAGGGCAAGACCATTCTGGAAGGATAAGAGCTTTAATGTTAAGATTCGTGAACCGAGGGATTATTCATTCCCTTCAGGGCATACATCGGCATCGATAGGTTCGGCAGTCGCATTATTCCTTAACAGGAAGAAGGAAGGAACTGCGGCATTGGTGCTTGCAGCACAGATTGCATTTTCAAGACTGTATCTGCTTGTTCATTATCCTACAGATGTAATTGCGGGGATAATTCTGGGTATAGCATACGGATACAGCGGTAACTATATAGCGGAACGTATAATGAAGAGGCTTGATAAGAGAAAGAAGCAGGCCAGGGATTTGTTTTGAAAGGGGATATTTTTAATGAATCGAGAGTATGCAGATGAGATAAGCACTGCCATCGGGGAACTCAAGAAGGACGGAAGGTATAGAGAGCTTAATAACTATATACAGCACGGTACGGTGTCGGTATTCAAGCACTGCCGCAATGTTGCATATGTAAGCCTCCTTATTGCAGACCGGCTTCACATCAGGGTTGATCGTAAGGCACTTGTTAAGGGTGCACTTTTACATGATTATTTCCTGTATGACTGGCACGAGAAGAACAAGAATCACAGACTGCATGGATTCTATCATCCAAGACATGCACTGCGTAATGCAATGCAGGACTATAATATATCAGATAAGGAAGCGGATATTATACTTAAGCATATGTTCCCGCTTACAATAATTCCGCCTAATAACAGGGAAGCGTGGATTGTATGTATGGCAGATAAGATTTGTGCGACATACGAGACGGCAGGTAATTTCAGACTTCACGCTAAGCCTGTAGGCTGACCCGTCATAATTACACATTACACCATGTTAAAATCTTGACAAACGGTGCTATAATATAGTCAAAATAAAAAGAGATGTAATATTACAACTCGGATTGGAGCAGACTATGTTATTTGCAAAGAAGACGCCTGAGGAAAAGATGGAAAAGATGATTAAGAGGAATGACTGGGGAGAACTTTCACAGTATGTATTCGATACCAAGGAGAACAAGCTTGCACTTGCCAAGGCACTTGCCAAGTCGGATTCGCAACAGTCAATTGACCTGCTTTTAAGACTGGCTGATGATAAGGATGAAGATGTTGTTTTTGCAACATGTGAGACACTCAGACAGGTAGGAGATGACCATGATACGGCAGATCTGCTTACTATACTTCAGAAGCTCCCACAGTCAGAGACTAAGCTGCGTGATGAGATTAGCAGAACAGTTGCAGAACTGCACAAGAGAATGTAAAAACTTTTTTTAAAAAACTTTTTTGAAAAAGTTAAAAAAGCGCTTGACAAATGCTCTTATATGGTTATATAATAGCAAAGCAAGTTCGCGATAGGACAGCTGCAGACGGGGTCTTAGCTCAGCTGGGAGAGCATCTGCCTTACAAGCAGAGGGTCACAGGTTCGAGCCCTGTAGGCCCCACTACAACGAATCCTTAAGCAACTTAATTACATATGGCGAGATAGCTCAGTTGGCTAGAGCATACGGTTCATACCCGTAGTGTCGAGGGTTCAAATCCCCCTCTCGCTACTAACGGAAGCATTTGAAGAAGAATCTTCAGATGCTTTTTTTTAATCAGAAAAATGGACATCATACCCTTGACAACAGCCCTGAAAACGTATAGCATAAACTCTATATGGATTGTTTTTGGAGGAAATTTATGCGCGTTGGAATGGGATACGATGTCCATAAGCTCGTTGAAGGACGTAAGCTTATAATGGGCGGAGTTGAGATACCATATGAAAAGGGACTTTTGGGGCATTCAGATGCAGATGTTATTCTGCACGCAATTATGGATGCGCTTCTTGGTGCGGCGGCACTCGGAGACATAGGTAAGCATTTTCCGGATACGGCAGCTGAATATGAGGGAGCATCAAGTATTGAACTCCTTAAGGTTGTCGGAAAGATGCTTGCGGATAAGAACTATATAATAGAGAATATTGACGGAACAATAATTGCACAGAGACCAAAGATGCGCCCTTATATTGACCGGATGAGAGAGAATGTTGCCGGCGCACTCGGCATAGATACCGACAGAGTTAATATTAAGGCAACAACGGAAGAAGGTCTGGGATTTACAGGAAATGGTGAAGGAATAAGCGCACAGGCTGTTGCAAGTATTAATTCTGTAGCTAACTATATGTATGAGAATTCCTATGTAACAGGTTCGGATGGCGGATGTGCAGGATGTCAGGGCTGTACAAGACGATAAGAGAAAGCTATGTAATATGATATGAAATGCACATAAATGAGCATAATGCACATAAATGAGCAATGCACATAAGTGAGCATAATGCATATCATATTAATGCAATAATCAGGAGCGGAATGTAGACATGGGAATGATAACATTTATAAAACAGGAAATGGCAGTAATTAAGGACCGTGATCCTGCCATAAGGACGTCAGCGGAAGTTTTTCTGTATCCGAGCTTTAAAGCAATAATAAAGTATAAGACAGCTCATAAGCTTTATCTTAAGAAGCATTACTTCCTTGCAAGGTGGATATCACAGAGGTGTGCAAGAAAGACCGGAATAGAGATTCATCCGGGTGCACGGATTGGGGAAGGCCTTTTTATCGATCATGGACATGGAGTCGTAATAGGGGAGACAGCCATTCTTGGCAATAATGTTACACTTTATCAAGGAGTGACACTTGGAGGCACGGGTAAGGAAAAAGGCAAGAGACATCCGACGCTCGGTGATAATGTAATGGTAGGAGCAGGTGCCAAGATACTGGGTTCGGTAACAATAGGCAACAATGTTAAGATTGGTGCAGGCTCGGTTGTACTTAAGGATGTTCCTGATAATTCAACTGTTGTCGGAGTGCCGGGAAGAGTTGTAATACAGAATGATGTAAGGGTTAATGACCTTGACCAGATACATCTTCCTGACCCTGTAATGAATGATATAGAGTCACTTAAGGCGGCGAATGTAAGACTTCAGAGAGAGATAAATGAATTGCGCAGAGATGCGCACAAGAATGCGCAGAGTGGAGGAGAAGACTAACATGAAAATATATAACACACTTACGGCGAAAAAGGAAGAATTTGTGCCACTTGAAGAAGGCAGGGTGAAGATGTATGTGTGCGGGCCTACAGTATACAATCTTATCCATATCGGCAATGCACGTCCAATGATAGTTTTTGATACTGTAAGAAGATATCTTGAGTATAAGGGATATGAAGTTAATTATGTATCTAACTTTACTGATGTTGATGATAAGATTATTAAGGCTGCCAATGAAGAAGGTGTTACAGCTGATGTGATATCAACAAGATATATCGCAGAATGTAAGAAGGATATGGCAGGAATGAATGTTAAGCCTGCAACAAAGCATCCACTTGCAACAGAAGAGATAGACGGAATGATTGAACTTATACAGACCCTTATTGATAAAGGATATGCATACAATGTCAATGGTACTGTATATTACAGAACAAGAAAGTTCAAGGGCTACGGCAAACTTTCCAAGAAGAATATTGATGACCTCGAGGCAGGACACAGGGATATTAAGGTCGCAGGCGGAGAAGAAAAGGAAGATCCGCTTGATTTTGTACTCTGGAAGCCTAAGAAGGAAGGAGAACCTTACTGGAAATCACCATGGAGTGAAGGACGTCCGGGATGGCATACAGAGTGTTCTGTAATGGCCAAGAAGTATCTTGGAGAGAGCATAGATATACATGCAGGCGGAGAGGATCTTATATTTCCTCATCATGAGAATGAGATAGCACAGAGCGAAGCAGCTAATGGTGTGCAATTCTCAAAATACTGGATGCATAATGCATTCCTCAAGATTAATAATGTAAAGATGTCAAAGTCACTTGGCAATTTCTTTACGGTAAGAGATATAGCAGCTAAGTATGATCTTCAGGTACTCAGATTCTTTATGCTTAGTGCCCATTACCGCAATCCGCTTAATTTCAGTGAGGAGCTTATGGAGTCAGCAAAGAACAGTCTTGAGAGAATTACAACTGCAGCCGGCAATCTTAACCATATGATAGAGAATGCACAGGACAGGGAAGTCTCAGAAGAAGAAAAGAATATTCTTGCGCAGCTTGATGGCATGATTAAGCAGTTTGAAAATGCAATGGATGATGATTTTAATACAGCTGATGCAATAACGGCAATATTTGATATGGTTAAGCTTGCCAATACATCGTGCAAGTCATCAGACTCAAAGAAGTTCTTACAGGAGGTCCTTGATAAGATAGCCGGAACATGCGGGATACTCGGACTTGAAGTTGTAAGTGAGAAGGAACTTCTGGATGAAGATATAGACAATCTTATTCAGGAGAGACAGCAGGCAAGAAAAGACAGGAATTTTGCAAGAGCTGATGAGATAAGGCAGCTTCTTCTTGACAAAGGCATTGTGCTTGAGGATACAAGAGAAGGCGTGAGATGGAAGAGAAGCTGATTGTGGAAGATAATAAGGATTTCATTGGAATAATAAGGCAGGTGCTCGATGTAAAGCAGGTTGATGTCATGTCATATTCGCCGCTTACACTTGCGTATATAGGTGATGACGCATATGACCTTGTGATAAGGACATATCTGCTTGGCAAAGGCAACATGCCTGTTAATAAGCTTAACAGAATGGCTGACGGACTGGTAAGGGCCAAAGCGCAGTCAGATATGATGGACGTTATAGAGCCTATGCTCGATGAGGAGGAACATGCGGTGTATAAGCGCGGACGCAATGCCAAGTCTTATACAAAGGCAAAGAATGCTACTGTTGCAGATTACAGGCGCGCAACCGGTTTTGAAGCACTTATGGGATATCTGTACCTGCAGGGAAGGTATGTGCGAATGGTCGAACTTATCAGGGCAGGTATTATTGAAAGGTTGGATGCAGATGAGATATGAAGAACTTACAATAGAAGGACGTAATGCCGTCACGGAAGCATTGCGTTCGGGAAGACCGGTTGATAAGCTGTTTGTGCTTGACGGATGCCAGGATGGCCCTGTAAGGACAATAATACGTGAAGCTAAGAAGCATGATACAATAATTAATTTTGTATCTAAAGAGCGTCTTGATTCAATGTCTGAGACAGGTAAACATCAGGGTGTTATTGCATATGCCGCAGCTTATGAATATGCTGAGGTGCAGGATATTCTTGATGCAGCCGGGGAAAAAGGCGAACCGCCGTTTATATTTATTCTTGACGGAATAGAAGACCCGCATAATCTTGGGGCTATAATAAGAACAGCTAACCTTGCGGGAGCACATGGTGTGATTATTCCTAAGAGGAGAGCTGTAGGTCTTACTGCTACGGTCGCAAAGACAAGTGCAGGGGCAATCAATTATACTCCCGTAGCCAAGGTTACCAATATAGCACAGACAATTGAGGAACTCAAGAAAGAGGGAATGTGGTTTGTGTGCGCGGCTATGGATGGAGAGGTTATGTATAATCTTGATCTCAAAGGTCCTATAGGCCTTGTAATAGGTGCAGAGGGTGAAGGTGTGAGCCGTCTTGTCCGTGAAAAGTGTGATTTTACGGCCTCAATTCCTATGAAGGGCAATATAGACTCACTCAACGCTTCTGTTGCTGCGGGAGTACTTGCTTATGAGATAGTAAGACAGAGAATGTTATAAATGTTATTTGTACAAGGGGGAATTTTGACTGGTAAGCTTAGTGATGAAGCACTTATACAGATGTACAGGGATGGCAGCAGGGATAGCATAGATGAGCTGTTTGAGCGTTACAAAGGCTGTGTAAGGCGCAAGGCACATGCAATGTATATAGCCGGAGGCGATGAAGAGGACCTGATTCAGGAAGGCATGATAGGTCTGTATAAGGCGGTGCAGGATTATGACGCAGGCAGGGAGGCTTCATTTGCAACATTTGCAAGTATGTGCATAAACAGGAATATGTGCACTGCAGTAGCAAAATCCAACCGCAAGAAGTATCAGCTCCTTAATGAGTCGCTTTCTCTTGATATGCCGGTAGCGGTTGATGAGGAGGCATATGATGAACCGCAGACTCATCTTATAGATGTGGTTGTAGCGTCTTCGGCTCAGGACCCTGAGAATATGTACATTGACAAGGAGCGCGTTGATGTAATATATGAAGCAATAAGGACCTGCCTCAGTGAATATGAGAAACAGGTCCTTGATCTTTATATTGACGGTAATGATTATGTTGCGATTGCACGGCTGCTTAATAAACAGCCCAAATCAGTAGATAATGCGCTTCAGCGCATACGCTCCAAAATAAGAAAAAGCTGCTGAGGGGAGTCGGACCCCCGACCTCTTCATTACCAATGAAGTGCTCTACCACTGAGCTACGGCAGCATGTGATGTATGTGTTATATTCAAACCAACCATTAAAGTATATTACAACAGATAATATATTGTCAATATGTTTTATTGTGCATGTCAGCATGAGTGCAGCCGGATATCATTTGAAAGGTTGTAAGTTCAATGGATTTCTGTTAAAATATAATAGATTGGTGATATGAATGGATTTGGCATCGGTGATGCCGGAACGGAGAGGAAAATGAAAAAGAAAAACAGTAGTAAAGGAACAGGTATCAAAGGAACAGGTATCAGGAGCATCAGGACGCCTATACGAGTAAAACTTGTGGCATATTTCCTGCTTGTTATACTTATATCGATGATTCTTAGTGCTGTACTTGTAGACAATCGTGTAACGGCAATACTTGACGATAACATGAAGCTTACAAGCCGGCAGACGCTTGATGAGGCACTTGACGGATTTCAGACATACCTGAATACGATCAGTATTCCTGTCGATCTGCTTACACGTAAACAGGAAGTAAAACATCTTGAGAATCAGGGTGATTTTGACACGAATGTCAGTGCAATCCAGGATTCGCTTGTTGCGTCACTGAAGGTTACTGAGAATCCGGTAAGAGCGTATTATTCAACAAAATCAGGATATCTGCTTAATGCTTACCTCTGGAATGATCCGGGAACGGGCAAGGTTAAGCAGACTAAGGAAATCAAGACAGGTGTTAACAATACTTCTAAGGACTGGTATACAAAGTGTATCGGAAGCAAGAAGAGAGCTAATATATATGCTACGTTTACAGAGCCTTATACAGATACACAGTCACAGACTGACAGACCTGCAGGCTCTAAGATTATGACTGTATCACAGGAGATTAAGATTAATGATGAAGTGGTCGGTGTAGTCGGCATGGATATTGACTTCAGTACCGTTGAAGAGTATGTGAAGAATATCAGTCTTATGAATACAGGTTATGTTCTCCTCGTAGATGGCAGCGGCAATATAATTGTTGATAATGATGCCAACGATGCAGTTCAGGGCAGTGTTTCAAATCTTAAATGCTGGTCAGAAGCATCAGATGATAATGAGGCTGTAAGCTATGAAGAAAAGATTAATGGTAAGAACTATTATGTAACAGTTCTTCAGGATGAGATTACGGGATGGAAGCTTGTAGGGCTTATACAGAGCCGTGTTGAGAACGCATCAAGCCAGAAAGCACTTCTTAATACAGTTATAATAGCAGCTGTTGTAGGTGCGCTCATCGGAACAGCAATTGCAATATTCGTGGCATTCTCAATTGCCAAGGCTATTAAGAAGATTCAGGGTGCTACAGAGAAGATTTCAAAGGGTGACCTTACTGTACATATGGATGTGACACGTAATGATGAACTCGGAGAGCTTCAGGCTAACTTTAATGATATGGTAGAGGCGGTGTCTGCACTGATTCATGAAGTTAATGATAAGTTCACGGTCGTACTTGGAGTAGCAGAGAATATTTCCGGAATTTCAAGCAATACAAAGGAGACAACTAGCCAGGTGTCACTGGCAATACAGAGTGTTGCCCAGGGAGCTACGGAACAGGCTCAGAGTACACAGGATGCCAACAGTGAAGTGGATAAGCTTGCTGCAAGTCTTGAAGAGACTAAGGCTTATGTTGAGAATATCAACCAAGAGTCAGAAGAGGCTGACAAGCTTAGTGCACAGGGCATGGATGTTGTTAAGGAGCTTGTTGAAAAGTCAGACAAGACTGTAGAGAATGCCAAGGCATCAAGCCAGATTATAAATGAGATGCTTCAGAGCATAGAGAAGGTTAACTACATATCTGATGCGATTGCCGATATAACAGAGCAGACGAATCTTCTTTCACTTAATGCTTCCATCGAGGCAGCAAGAGCCGGAGAGGCTGGCAAGGGCTTTGCAGTTGTTGCAGACGAGATTCGTAAGCTTGCAGAACAGTCGAGAACATCAACTGATGAGATTAAGGCTATCATAGCTGAGATTGCAACTAAGTCAGGTGAGGTTAATGATACACTTGAAGAGAGTAATAAGCTTCAGGCAGAGCAGAGTAAGACAATTGATTCGACGCTTCAGCTCTTTAATAAGATTTCGGAATCACTCGGTAAGCTTATTAAAGGACTTTCCAAGATTGGTGAACTCAACGACAACATGGCAGATAACAAGACTACTGTTGTTAACAGCATGGAGAATATAGCTAATGTGTCAGAGCAGTCAGCTGCGGCTGCAGAGGAAGTAACTGCATCGGCAGACCAGGTTAACACAACTATGGAAGATGTTGCAAGTGCTGCAGAGAAGCTTAATAACATTGCAGTGGAACTTAAGGCTTCAATTAACAAATTTACATTATAAGAGGTCACTTTAGAATGGCATTTGAGGATAGAACCGTTACAGACAGAATTGCCGGGAGAGTGCTTCCGTTATACGGGTGGCAGCACACACACATTGCAAAGATGATAATGGTCTCTGAGAATGCATCATATGCAATTATTAACAGAATGACGGGAAGTACGGACGCAGTACTTAGAATAAGCAGGCCGGGGTATCATACCCTGGCTGAGCTTGTTTCTGAGGTAAGATGGATAGATGCACTTGCCGGATACGGACATGGGATAAATCCTGCAAAAGTCCTGCCGTCACTTGATAGAAGCTGCATCCGGAGCATCATTGGTGATGATGGAGTTGAATATTACTGCATTATGTTTGAATATATTAATGGTGTATGTCTTGAAGAATGCATCGATGAAAAGATATTGGAATGCTTTAAAACACTCGGGCATATGACAGCGTGGATGCATATGCAGTCTGCATCCTGGAAAGATATAGTATCCATTCACAGAATGCATTTTAACTACGAAAATATAATAGGAGAACAAGCTGACTGGGGAAGGTGGCAGGATAGAAAGGATATAGACAGTTGTTCGGCATACGTAATGTCAGAAGCGTCTGATATAATAAAGCTGAGACTGTCGGAATATGGCATAAATAATGCAAATTACGGACTTATCCATGCAGATATGCGGCTTGCCAACATTATTATTGCAAATGACGATAATTCAATGAGAGTAATCGATTTTGATGACTGTGGGTTTGGATGGTTTGTAAGTGATTTTGCGTCATCAGTAAGCTTTATGGAAGAGAGGGCAATCGTGCCGTACCTCAAAGATGCATGGCTTAACGGATATAGCGCGGTGAGGACACTATCTGACAGGGACATAGGGATGATAGATACATTCGTAATGATGAGAAGGCTCCAGCTTACTGCGTGGATGGCGGGACATCCCGAATCTTCGCCTGTGAAGCTGTATAAAGAGAACTGGATAAAGAATACGAAGACGCTTGCGCACAAATATCTTTCGGAAGAATAAGGGTAAATATATTTATATATTTGCTCTTTTTTTTATGATTGTTTTATATTATAATTAATAAGTAATAGACTAATATTGTACGGAGGTTAATATACGATGAGAATAGGAATTCGTGCGCATGATGTTGCATATGCACCGCTCGCAGAGCTTATACCTAATATACATAATCAGGGCTTTCACTGTATGCATATAGCACTTAATAAATCAATAAAAGAATTCAACCCGGCACTTGAGACAATGACACCGGGGCTTGCATGTTATATCAGGGAATTATGCCGCAAGAACGATGTTGATGTTGCTGTGCTTGGATGCTACAAGAACCTTTGTAATCCTGACAGCGTACAGCATGCAGCAATTGTTGAGCAGTATAAGACACATATACGCTTTGCAAGTGTGCTTGGATGCGGTGTCGTGGGAACGGAGACAGGTGCAGTTAATACAGAGTATAAGTATGAACCTGCTAACCATTCAGAAGAGGCACTTGAGCTTTTTATACAGAACGTAAGACCGATTGTTGAATATGCGGAGAAGATGGGAGTTATATTTGCTATTGAACCTGTTTACAAGCATATTGTATATAACGTGGAGCGTGCAAGAAAGGTGCTTGATGCAATCAATTCGCCTAACCTGCAGATAATATTTGATCCTGTCAATCTGCTCAGTATTGATAATTATAAGCAGCAGGATGAGATTATAGAGCAGGCATTTGACCTGCTTGGACCTGACATTGCTGTTGTGCATGCCAAGGATTATGTTATAGAGAATGGAGAACTTAAGTCTATAGCAGCAGGTACAGGCGGGATGAATTATCCTCTTCTCCTTAAGAAGATTAAGGAACATAAGCCATATATACATGTTACGCTTGAGAACACAGTTCCATCTAATGCAGTGGCAACAAGAGAATTTATGGAAAAGTTATATGCAGAGGTTTAATGGCTGCATACAGACTTAAGATACCCGGATATCAGGTAAGAAATGGAGATTGTAATGAAAAAGTTAGAAGAATATGTAAGAAGTATACCGGATTTTCCTGAAAAAGGAATTATATTCCGTGATGTAACAAGTGTTATTCAGGATGCGGACGGACTGCATCTGGCAATAGATGGATTACAGAATATTCTTGATGGTGTTGATTTTGATGTTGTAGTAGGTCCGGAATCAAGAGGATTTATATTCGGAGTTCCTGTTGCATATAATATGCACAAGGCATTTGTTCCGGTGCGTAAGAAGGGAAAGCTTCCGTGTGAGACCGTTTCACAGGAATATGCACTTGAGTATGGTACGGCAACAATAGAGATGCATAAGGATTCAATCAGACCGGGACAGAAGGTAGTAATTATTGATGATCTTATTGCAACAGGCGGAACAACTGAAGCTATCATAAAGCTTGTAGAACAACTTGGTGGAAAGATTGTTAAAATTGCATTCCTTATGGAGCTGGAAGGCCTTAAGGGAAGAGATAAGCTTGCAGGATATTCAATGGATTCCGTAATTAAATATCCGGGAAAATAGAGTACTTTTATATATTGCGGAGATTACGTGTATGGAAAAATTATGTAAGTTTTTTGAAAACCTTGATGAGTTTGTATATGTTGCTGATATAGACACATATGAGATAGTGTATATGAACAGAAAAACACTTGATGAATATGGATACAGCTCATTGGATGAAGTTAAAGGGAAAAAATGTTATGAAGTGTTGCAAAAAAGCGCAACGCCATGCACAATATGCAATAATGCCATGCTTGAAGAAGGCAGATTCAAGGAATGGAGATATTTTAATCCGCTGCTGAACAAGCATCTGCTGCTTAAGGATACAATGATGCAGGATAATGGCAGAAGATACAGAATAGAGCTGGCATTGGATGCTACAACAGAAGAAGTGAAGAACGGAATGATTCGGGAATATCAGAATCTTGAGGAGATTGTGAACGAAGGGCTGAGACTTGCGCTTCGAGCACCTATGCCGGATGATTCGATTAATGTTCTTCTGGAATACATAGGCAAAGAGCTTGATTGTGAGAGAATATATATATTTGAAAAGGATGACAGGGGATACGATAATAATACATACGAGTGGTGTACAAGCGGAGTAGAACCACAGATACAGAACCTGAAGAATCTGTCACCGGATGTCTGTGAGAGCTGGTACCACAATTTCAGCCATGATAAGAATATAATGATAGAGTATCTGGAGGATATTAAGGACAGCAACAGGATGCTTTACAATGTGCTTGCACCGCAGAATATTCATTCGCTGGCGGTAGTACCGCTGTATGACGATGGAAAGATAATCGGCTTCTACGGTGTTGACAATCCACCGGCCAGATCACTTGAGTATTCGACCAATATGCTCAAGATAATGGGGCATTTTATAGTATCTGCACTGAAGCGCCGTGATCTGGTAAAAGAACTTGAGACGATGGGAATGACAGACCAGCTGACCAAGCTTGGCAACAGATTTGCAATGGACAGATATATATCTGAGATAAGACCTGAGAGCAGTATAGGTGCGGTATATTGTGATATAACAGGCCTCAAGAGAGTTAATGACAGTCAGGGACATATTGCCGGAGATAACCTCATAATAAGGGCCTCACAGTGTCTTGCAAGGACATTTGACGGATATGGTGTGTTCAGAATAGGCGGTGACGAGCTTCTTGCATTGTGTCCCGGAATCAGCGAACATGATATGACGGCTCTTGTAGAAAAACTCCGTACTGACATGCCGGATTATAATGTAATTATGGCAGTTGGCTCAATATGGCGCAGCAGCAACAAAGAGAGCATGGACAGGCTGTTGTCAGAGTCTGAAAAACTAATGTATGAAGATAAAGCGAGATATTATGCGAATGCAAATATTGACCGCAGACGTTAAGGAGGAATATGCCGGCAGTAAAGGCATTACATGTATTGGCTGATGGCCGGTATGTGCACATTCGCGGCAGAGATTAATAAATGGCATATGTGTTGCAAAAAAGCATGGTTTAGTATATAATAATTATATTCGGTCTGCAATGAATATATGCAGGATACAGACCAAAATACAATAGAAGGGTGCTAGTTATAATGGACGTGATTGTTAAGTATATTGATGAGCTGCTTGAGAGAAGTACTCCTGAAGCTCCAATGTGGAACATCGAGAAGATTAAGCAGGGGTTGAAGTCAAACTGGAATTATATCGACGGATGCATGATTAAGGCAGTTCTTGAGATGTATTCTATATCTAAGGATAAGAAGTATCTTGATTTTGCAGATGCATTTATTGATTATCGTGTACATGATGATGGAACAATTGAAGGATATGATATTAATGAGAAGAATATAGATAATGTTAATGCAGGCAAGACATTATTTGAGCTGTATGATGTTGTAGGTAAGGAGAAGTACCGTAAGGCAATCGACCTCATTTACAATCAGATTTCAATCATGCCAAGAACGAAGAACGGAAGCTTCTGGCATAAGGATATATACCCTGAACAGGTATGGCTTGACGGACTTTACATGGGTATGCCATTCTATATGGAATATGAGACAAGATATAATAATAAGAAGAATTATCCTGATATTTTCCAGCAGTTCAGATTCGTTATAGAGAATATGCGTAACCCTCTTAATGGATTATATTTCCACGCAATAGACACATCTAAGAAGATGTTCTGGTGCGATAAGGTTACAGGACTTTCACAGCTTAGCTGGCTCAGGGCTATCGGATGGTTCTCAATGGCACTTCTTGATACTATTGATAAGTGTGACCAGACAGATGAGAAGTACGCTGATGATATCAAGCTTATGAGAGATGCATTCGTTGATCTCATTGATTCAATGCTTAAGTATCAGGATGAGAGCGGAATGTGGTATCAGATAGTTAACTTTGGCGGAATGGATGGTAACTATCTTGAAACAAGCGGAAGCTCAATTATGGCATATGCAATTCTCAAGGGTGTACGATTCGGATATCTTCCTGAGAGCTACAGACAGTATGCTGAAAAAGCTATTGATGGAATCTGTGACAAGTACCTTACAACTAAGGATGGCGAGATGCATCTTGGTGGTATCTGCCTTGTAGGTGGACTTGGCGGCAAGACAAGACGTCATGGTACATATGATTATTACATGTCAGAGCCTGTTGTTGAGGATGATGCTAAGGGAGTTGGACCATTCCTTCTTGCATATACAGAGCTTTTAAGATATAAGAAGATGGATTAATCATTTATCAGAATACTATAGGGCTGTGTATCACAGCCCTTATTTTATAAGGAGGCCTGAATATGAAGCCATATACAACACTTGAAGAAGCATTAGCTTCAAGAAAGCCGGGGAAAAGGGGATATACACTTCTTGATGGGGAGAACGGATGTACCAATGGATGCCGATGCGGCGTATCAGTATATGATAATACGGAATTTCCTCCCGATTATGGCGCACATGAGGATCAGGAAGGTTTTTATGTGCTTGAAGGGGAAGGAACCGCAAGACTTGGAGACCTTGAAATTGATATTAAGCCCGGAGATGCATTTGTTGCACTTGCAGGAGTAAAGCACACCATAAAGTGTAAAATGGCTGACAGACCGGTTAAAGTATTATGGTTCCATTCTGCGGTATAATTGTTGTTAGCGAAATTTGGAGGTAATTGTATTATTATGAATTCACTTAGGGCACAGGATATATTAAAGCATATTACAGGGGATGAAGATTACGGTGTGGCAATGATGCAGAAGCTCCCGCTTGACGAGGCAATTGCTGTTGAAGGTGACCTCCTTAATGCATGCATAAAGGAAGCTGACGAAAAGAAGAATGCAAATGATGCTGCTTTTTTCGGGGATATGCAGGAAGCATTCAGACCTATAATAATCGATAAGATCCGCAATGAATCACACCTCTGGGTGATATACAGTGATGTTAACGGATATCCGTATGATGTTGACGGAGATATGCTTGTTGTATATGATTACAATAAGTCAAAGGAGATTACAGACAGACTTAATGCACAGGGATATCTTGCAGTGCTTTCGCTTGCAACACCTGAACAGTTTGCTAATGAAGTAGCTCATATGTATCGTAACGGATATAAGAATGTAAGATTTGTCGGTGGCAATGAGACACCGTTCATTGTATCAAGGGAAGAACTCTACCCGTATGATAAGTTCATGAAGGAAGATTATGTAACTAATCCGGCACTTTCACAGGCTATGATTGCGCTGTTCCAGGAGACAAGAAAGACATCTAAGGTAGAAGCGGGTGCCCCTGAGGAGGCATTTACAAGGATGCTTAAAAAGCGTGAAGAGGAATTCGTGACAGCTCTCAAGAATGCTGAGTTTATGGTGCCATGTGTTAAGACTGAGAATGGAGAAGAGATAGAGATATCATTCCAGTATCTTGATGTTACAGAACAGATAGGAAGCGATAACGGAGAGAAGGTAATAGCAATTCCGGTATTTACAGATGGATTTGAGATGAATAAGTGCTATCCCGGCAAGACAGAAGATATGCTCTGCACATTTGATGAGCTTGTTGCAACTGTCGTTGAACTCGGGGCGTCAGGAATTATAATCAATGCACTTGGAATAAGCCATTATATGAGTGTAAAGACACTTGAGGCATTGTAGAGAGACATTGCAGAATCATAGCCGGCTTATTTATCCGGCATATAATAAAATAGCAGCCCGCACCGGTTAAAATAAGATGCGGACTGCTATTTTGTTATGTTTTGCTATGAATTACATGTTCTTTCCGGCTTTATCAGTATCAATCATAGCCTGGATAAACTTCTCTTTGGAAGGTGTTCCCGGAACGTATGTCCATTCAACTACACTTGCAGCCTTGTCAGCAATCTTTGTAAGGTCGTCATGTGTAATCTCAAGCTCATCAAGTGTTACAGGGAGACCGACACTCTTGTTGAACTTCATAATGCGGTCACGTTCTTCAAGCAGGCCGTCGTATGTAAGAAGACAGAGAACGCCAAAAGCTACAATCTCACCATGAAGGTGCCGCTCACACTGTGGCAGTGTTGAAGCTCCGTAATATACGCAGTGTGCGAGAGAACTGTTATAGTAATAATTATCTGCCGGGTCAGGCTGATTCTCATGTGTTGCAAAGTTAGAAACAATTCCTGTCGATATTATTATATCAAGAGCTACCTGCTCAAGAGCAAAGTCCGGTTTGTTGCTGCGGCATGCTTCAAGAGCCTTTGCACCATATTCAATAAGCGGAGTTGTGCAGATCTTTGCAATGCACTGTCCCATAAGCGGGGTGTGGTACATGAACTTGTCACGGCTTGCATAAAGCACTTCACATTCTTTGGACAATGCATCACCGATTCCTGCCCACAGGAGCTTCTCAGGTGAGTCTGCAATTATCTTTGTGTTTATGAATGTATGATATGAAGGTCCGTGCATGTAGTAATATTCCTTGAATGAACCGTCAGGATTATACATAACTGTTATTGCCGTGCATGCTGCACAATTAGATGCAAGCGTAGGAAATGTAAAGAACGGCTTGTCAAGCATATCAGCAAGTGTCTTGACTGTGTCACATGCGCGTCCGCCTCCTACACCAAAAAGCATATCGGCTCCTGTAACGAGCGGATTGTTCTTAAGCATTTCAACATTCTCATAACTGGAGTCACCACCATACCATATATAATCAAGAATCTCAACATCTGAATCCTTAATTGCTGCTTCAAGCTCAGGCTTAGCCTTGGACATTGCAGTCTTACCACCGATAACAATGGCTCTGGTGCCAAACTTTCTTGTCACGTAAGGAATCTCTTTGTAACAATTCTCCCCGACACTGTAGCTTGGTAAAAATACGCTGTAACCTAACATTAAATCGCTTCCTCTCAATAAAATTACAACAATTGTAGCACTATGCTTTTATGAATACAACACTTTACCGGACATTAATCTGCTCTATAGTTGTAATCTTACCAATAGTCGGAACACGGTAAAGAGTTACGTTATCATTGAAATACTGGAAAAATGTATATTGTGATGTGCATGATATATTGTTGAAATCACCCTGTGCGATAAGTTCTTTCTGGGAACCGTCAACATTCATCCTGTAGATACCGTGGACATCATCACCCTCAATCATTGCAAATACCTTTGTGCCGTATACATTATAATGTACACATCTGCCATCAATCAGTTTTTCTTTTATGCGGTTGGCTGTGTTGTAGCGCATAAGTGCGTAGTTGTCGTTCATATCAATATAATATATATACTGGCCTTCCATATCGGCCATATAAGCATTGGCTTCGAGGACGGTTGATATTGAACCTGTGTTGACATCTAGAGAACATAGATTGTGGTTCTCGTCAATGTTGGCAAAGTATAATCTTCCGTTGTAATAACTTGAAGGTTCATAAGTTGTATTGGATACCTTTACATCCTCACTTCCGTCAATCTTGGCTCTGTATAATGTGAATGAAGGACTTTCTTTTGTATTATAATGCTGATAATAAATGTAGTTGCCACATAGGGCAGCTGTGCCTGACTGCTTCTCATACAGGTCTGCCGGATTGGAACCGTCAAGTTCACAACGATATAAACCGAAGAGATATCCGTGAAGAATTGAAGCAACGCGGTCAGAACCTGAATTGTTGCGGACATAATAAATATGATTGCCGTCAACATTAATATAAGCCACACGGTCGTCACTCAGCTTGCGGGCATTGGTACAATCGGAATTCATGCGGTATAAAGCACCGTCATCGTAAGGATTGGAAAAGTATATATATCCGTTATATTCACAGAATAATCCGCCGTTATTAATGTTACCGGCAGTGTTACCGGCAAGATTCGGATCATTATATACGAACCTGTTGATATAAGAATATATGTATACACCGGCTGCAGCAAGTATAACAGCCAGAATTGACAGAACAATTATTTTGGCACGTCGTTCTTTCATGTTAATCCTCCATTCCTGCCCATCTTCTCAGGGCATAACAAGTCTATGCGCAGATGCGAAGCCTGTTATCATAATTATTGTTATTATAGCACTACATGTGCTATAATGACAATAATTATGATGTTAAGTAACGAGGAGATATAAGATGCTTGATTTGAATGAGATAAGAACAGAGATAGATGACGTAGACAGACAGCTTGCTGCATTATATGAGAAGCGGATTGCTCTTGCAACTAAGGTTGCAGAGTACAAGATAGAGACAGGCAAGAAAGTATTTGATGAAACAAGAGAGAAGCAGAAGCTTGATAAGGTTGCAGAGCTTGTATCCGATGAGAAGAATATACATGGCGTAAGAGAGCTGTTTTCACAGCTTATGTCTACAAGCAGAAAGATGCAGTACAAGCTTATAGAAGAACATGGACTTACATTAAGAGAACCATATGAGACTATGGATGCGATAGATAAGAAGCATTGCACTGTTGTATATCAGGGAGTTCCCGGAGCATACAGCTACATTGCCATGAAGCGTTTCTTTGGGGAAGATGTCAATAACTTTAATGTTGAGACATTTGGTGATGCAATGGAAGCTGTCAAGGATGGAAGTGCTGATTATGCAGTACTTCCTATCGATAATTCGACTACCGGAATGGTTAATCAGGTATATGACCTGCTTGAGGAATATGACAATTACATAATAGGAGAACAGTTCGTTAAGGTTGAGCATTCACTTCTGGGGCTGCCGGCTGCAGCAATAAGTGATATTAAGACGGTATATTCACACCCACAGGGGCTGATGCAGTGCCAGAAGTATCTTGATTCACACAGGGAATGGAATTCGATAAGCCAGCTTAATACGGCAGTGAGTGCGAAGATGGTTGTTGAGCAGAATGACATCTCCAAGGCAGCAATAGCCAGTGAAGAAGCAGCGAGAGTGTATGGTCTTAAAGTGCTTGAGTCAAAGATTAATGACAGTGACAGGAATACTACAAGATTTGTTATTGTATCCAATAAGAGAAGGTTTGTTAAGGGCGCAGGAAAGATGACAATATGCTTTGAGACGAATAACAAACCGGGTGCATTGTATAATCTGCTGAGCCATATCATATATAATGAACTGAACATGACCAAGATAGAGTCAAGACCTATTGAGGGAAGGGAATGGGAGTTCAGATTCTTTGTTGATTTTATGGGTAATATTGATGACACCAATGTTATAAATGCACTTCACGGAATACAGGAGGAAGCTAATAAGCTTAAGTTTCTGGGGAATTATTAATAGACAATACACCGGCGTGGGGAAGGAGCGTGTACAGGATGTCTGTAACAACATTTGCAGCAATAAGTATCGGGTCTTATGAAATTGAACTGAAGATATTCGAGATATCTCCCAAGACAGGAATACGTGAGATTGACCGTATATCACACGTTATTGAGCTTGGACGTGACACATATAACAAAGATAAGATAAGCTTTGAGATGGTGGATAAGCTGTGTGGTATTCTGTATGATTTCAGCTATATAATGAAAGGGTATAAGGTTAAGGCATACAGAGCCTGTGCAACAAGCGCCATAAGGGAGGCTGTGAATTCAAAGAATGTACTTGACCGTGTAAAGGTAAGAACGGGGCTTGATATTGAACTTCTGTCTAATTCAGAGCAAAGGTTTATAAGTTACAAAGCATTTTCAATGCAGGATGAGATAATTGAGCAGGCTATGAATGAATGTACACTGCTTGCGGATATAGGTTCGGGAAGTGCACAGATTACGCTTTTTAATAACGGCAAGCTAATAACAACACAGAATATAAGGCTCGGAGTGTTAAGAGTAAGAGAGCTGCTTGCGCGTCTTGCACAGAATGCAGACAAGTACAGATGTATACTTGAGGAGTATATTGATAATGACCTGGAGACATTTACAAAGATATTTCTTGAAGGATATAAAGTAACTAATATTGTAGGTACGGGAGAGAACCTTTCGTATATCAAGCTTGCGGGAGAAGACAAAAAGTATGTAACAAAGAAGGAGTTTGCCGGTATATATGACCGGATAATCGGCAAGAGCGAGGATGAGATAGCACAGCAGCTGGATATACCGCAGACACATGCAAGCCTGGTTACACCGGGACTTATGCTTTTTGCAAGACTTTTTGCATTCACTGATGCAAAGAGGCTGTGGATGCCGGATGTAAAGCTTGGAGATGGTCTTGCGGTTGATTATGCACAGAAGAGCAGGCTGATTAAGCTTAAGCATAATTTTAATGATGATATTCTGTCGGCAACAAGACAGATTGCAGAGCGTTATCAGTGCAATGTTCCACATACCAGGTTTGTCGAGAAAGCAGCGCTTGGAATATTTGACGCAATGAAGAAGCTTCATGGCCTTGGTGAGCGCGAGAGGCTTATATTGCAGCTTGCAGCAATTATGCACGACAGCGGCAAGTTCGTAAGTCTTATGTATCCGTCAGAAGCCGGATATGATATAATTATGGCATCAGAGATTATAGGTATATCGCATGAAGAACGTGAGACAGTTGCCAAGATAATAAAATATAATACAAGGGATTTTGATTACAGGCAGATGAATCTGACACAGTCGAAGCTTACTGCAATGTTAAGACTTGCCAACGCACTTGACAGAAGCCACAAGCAGAAGATGAGTGACCTTAAGATATCACTTGAGGGAGACGAGCTTATAATTGCTACATCAACTTATGAGGATATAACTCTGGAATACGGATTGTTTAAGGAAAAGACAGAATTATTCGAGGAGATATATGGAGTAAGACCGGTATTAAGACAGCGCAAAAATACAAGATAACCAGGTGTGTGCATTAAGCGTCTGTGGAATTGGAGGAAGGATATGAATTATTCGGATTCAGGAAATTTTATTAACCGTGAACTAAGCTGGATGGAATTTAACTCAAGAGTATTGGCAGAAGCAAGAGATAAGAGTATTCCATTGTTTGAAAGGCTGAAGTTTTTAAGCATAACGTCATCCAATCTGGATGAATTTGTAATGATACGTGTTGCATCACTTAATGACATGGTTAATGCCGGCTATAACAAAAAAGATATAGCAGGTCTTACACCTAAGCAGCAGCTTGAGCTTATCAGCAGCAAAGAGCATGAATTTGTTAATCTGCAGTATTCAACACTTAACAGATCGCTTATTCCGCAGCTTGAAAAAAATAATCTTATTTTTGTAAAAAGCTATGAAGCGCTTGATGAAAAACAGAATGAATTTGTCGACCAGTACTTTATGAATGAAATATATCCGGTTCTCACGCCGATGGCAGTCGATTCATCAAGACCGTTTCCGCTTATAAGGAATAAGACACTGAATCTGGCTTCACTTATGCGCAAAAAGAACGGAGATAAGGAACTTGAATTTGCAACGGTCCAGGTACCGTCGGTGCTTCCGAGAATTGTGGAGATTCCTTCATCTGAAAAGAATAAGAGAATGGTTATTCTGCTTGAAGAGATTATTGAGAAGAATATCCAGAAGCTTTATCTTAACTATCATGTAATAGCAACGCATCCATACAGAATTATGCGTAATGCTGATTTTGAGATTGATGAGGAAGAGGTTGCAGATCTCTTGCAGGAGATTCAGAGACAGATTAAGAAAAGACAGTGGGGCGAGGCAATCAAGCTTGAAGTTCAGGATGACATGGATAAAAGGCTCATTAAGATCCTGAAGAAGAATCTTAATATTGCGGATGATGACATTTATTATATAAATGGTCCGCTTGATCTGACATTTCTTATGAAGGTATACGGACTTGACGGATTCGAGCATCTGAAACATCCGAAGTATACGCCGCAGCAGCTTCCGGAGCTTATGGATGACGCAGACATATTTGCAAGAATCAGAGAGCATGACATACTGCTTCACCATCCGTATGATTCGTTTGAGCATGTTGTTGATTTTGTGAGACAGGCAGCAAAGGATGATAAGGTACTGGCAATCAAGCAGACGCTGTATCGTGTCAGCGGTAATTCACCTATAATAGCATCCCTTGCAGAGGCGGCGGAAAGTGGCAAGCAGGTTACGGTCCTTGTAGAGCTTAAGGCTAGATTTGATGAAGAGAATAATATAATATGGGCAAAGAAGCTTGAAAAAGCAGGATGCCACGTAATATACGGACTTATGGGACTTAAGACGCATTGCAAGATTACACTTGTTGTAAGGCGCGAAGAGGATGGTATACGCAGATATGTGCATCTTGGAACAGGTAACTACAATGATTCAACTGCCAAGCTGTATACGGACCTTGGTTTGCTTACGTGTGCAAACCAGATTGGTGAGGATGCGACCGCTGTATTCAATATGATTTCAGGATATTCCGAACCGATAAGATGGAATAAGCTTGCTCTTGCACCTCTGTGGCTGCGTGGAAGATTTATGAGGCTTATTGACAGAGAGATACAGAATGCAAAAGATGGCTCACAGGCGCACATAATGGCTAAGATGAATTCGCTTTGCGACAAAGAAATCATAGAGAAGCTGTATGAGGCGTCATGCGCCGGAGTTAAGATAGAGCTTATTGTCAGAGGTATATGCTGTCTCAAGCCTGGTATAAAGGGCTTAAGCGAGAATATAACAGTAAGGTCGATAGTGGGTAATTTTCTTGAGCATGCCAGAATATTCTACTTCGAGAATGGCGGTAACCGTGAAGTTTATATGGCAAGTGCAGACTGGATGCCGCGTAATCTGGACAAGAGAGTTGAGATTATGTTCCCGGTTGAGGATGAAGAGCTTAAGAAAAAGGTACTTCACGTCCTTGAGATACAGCTTGCCGATAATGAAAAGGCACATATAATGCAGCCTGACGGTTCCTATGAAAAAATCGACAGAAGAGGCCGGAAGGAAGTTATTAACGCACAGGAGATATTCTGTGAAGAAGCAATCCGGAGAAACAGTGAGATTAGTAAGGGACGTAAGACAAGGACATTCAGACCGAGAATGGGGAAAGAATGATTAATAATTACATATATAGAACGCAGGAGGCTTAAAGAGTAATAATGAATACCATGGCAGATAACAGAAGCGGATTTGTATTATCTACACCTGAACAGGAGGGGATATCTACTGATTCAGTTAAGAGATTTCTTACAAGGCTTGAGAACAAACACATACCGTTACACTCATTTCTTCTTATGAGACATGGCAGGCTGGTAAGCGAAGTGTACTACGCACCCTATGACCGTAATACGATGCATAGGATGTTCTCAATAACAAAAAGTTTTACATCTATAGCAATAGGCTGCCTGGTCCGTGAAGGAAAGATATCGCTGGATGATAAGATAACAGACTATTTTGCGGATAAGCTTCCAAAAAGCGGTGCACATCCGCTGCTTGCAATGACAACCATCAGGGATATGCTGAGAATGGCATCACCGTATGATAAGACTACATACAAACAGTTTGATATGGATGACTGGGTGAAGACATTTTTTATTGCACATCCTAATCATATACCGGGTACATGCTTCTCATATGATACGTCAGCATCGCATACGCTTGCGGCTCTTGTGGAAAGGCTGACGGGTATGACAATGCTTGATTATCTGAGGAGTATTTTCCTGGATGAGATAGGATTTTCTAAGGATGCATACGCTGTTAAAGACCCTGTGGGCAATACGCTCGGAGGTTCCGGACTTATGTGTACTCCGAGAGATCTTCTGGCTGTTATGAGCGTGGTTGCGTCAGGAGGCGTATATGACGGAAAGCAGCTGCTTCCGGGAGAATATCTTAAAGAGGCAACTTCAAAACAGATTTCAACAACGGCAAAGGCAGCAACATACGAGGAGAGCTTCGGATACGGATATCAGTTCTGGATGACAAGACACGGTGGCTATGCATGTTACGGAATGGGCGGTCAGTATGCGGTATATATTCCGGATAAGGACATAATATATGTGACAACTGCCGATACGCAGGCAGTCAAAGATGGAACGCAGGAGATATATGATGCGTTCTGGGATGAGATATATGATAATGCAGGTGACGGAGCGCTTGAGCCGCTTACAGATAACCGTCGCAAAGAGTATGAAACATTTTTTGCAGGAAGAAAGCTTGCATCTGTAAAAAATGAATGTACAGGTGATGAGGTAAATAAATATACAGGCGGAATGAAGAATATAAGCGGTCAGTATGCCGTCGATGATAACGACATACAGTTCAATGGATTCGATATAGAGTTCAGGGATGACTTTGGAATGCTCAGGCTTGATATTGCCGGAATGGATATAAGCCTGCCATTCGGCATGAACTATAATATTGAATGCGGAATACCTGATGATGGTAAGGAGTATACTGCTGCGTCATCTGCCGGATGGACAGGAAAGGATACACTTCTTATTAATGCACAGATTATTGATGAATGTGTAGGCAATATAATTATACAGATAACATTCAGACATAATGATGCTGTTGTGATGATGCTCAAGCATGAGGAGAACAAGTTTAATGAATTCAGCGGCTTTTTCTGCGCACATAAGGCGTGATTGCAATATTATGCAGCATATGATGCAGATGCAGCAGATACACAGCATGTAGTTTCCTGAATTTACGGTAATTTTACATTACGTTTACGATAGCAGGATATTATCAGATGCTATCAGAACAGGGAGCTGTCATGGCTCAAATTTAACGAAAGAGTGCTTGATAATTCGGGCGTCTTTGAGAGAATGATAGAGATACCGTCAAGACCGGACAGCATATATGACGAGGATCTTAATTATCGAGAGCGTATGGCAGAGGTTGTTAAGCTCAGAAGAAAGCTATGTGATATATGGGCTGGACGGGCTTAAGGTACATTCAAAGCTCTGCCAGATAACAAGAAGATGTAATGGTAAGATAACATACATTACACAGATAGGCACAGGTAATTATAACAAGACAACATCAAGAATATATACAGATTTATCACTGGTCACGACGAATGAGGATATAGCAAGGGACGCTGCCAATGTATTCCAGGCACTGGCGCTTGGCGATACGGTTGATGAGACGTCAGTCCTCATGGTTGCTCCGAATTGTCTTCAGAACAAGGTAATTGCACTGATAGACAGATAGACAGAGATTGCAAAAAGCGGCAGAAAAGCATATATATATATATATATATTCCGCAGATTTCATGACGCGTAATACCGTCAGGAGGGTAGAAGTCGCGGTCCCGATTATTGATGACATCATGTAACAACGGGAGATACTGCTTATAATTCTCAGGAGGAGCTCTTCAGAATGGCCTATGATAATGCAAATCATAGGGAGCTTAATGAAAATATCAATATTTCCAACAATTAAAGGTTACAAAGCAGAATATTTTAAAAAGGATGCATTTGCCGGGCTTATTATCGCGGCAATGACAATCCCGATATCAATGGGATATGCACAGATATCAGGCTTAAGCGCAGTATACGGACTGTATGGTTCTATACTGCCGCTTATTATGTTTGCAATGTTCTCTACATCAAAGCAGTTTATCTTTGGCGTGGATGCCGCACCTGCGGCAATTGTAGGCAGCTCTGTTACTGCGATGGGGATAATGTCCGGCTCCAAAGAAGCTGCGGCTGTTGTGCCTGTGATTGCCTTCCTTACGGGACTGTGGCTGCTTTTATTCTATATAATTAAGGCAGGCAGGGTAGTTGGCTTTATATCGACACCTGTAATGGGGGGATTTATAAGCGGAATTGCGGTTACGATTATTCTTATGCAGATTCCTAAGATTATGGGAGGAAGCGCAGGACACGGAGAGCTGTTTGAACTTTTAGGATACATTATTAAGGCAGCACAGAATATAAGCTGGATGTCGGTGCTGCTTGGATGTATGACGCTTGCAATAATACTGGTATCCAAGAAGCTGTTTCCCAGATTTCCAATGGCGATAGTAATGATGGCAGCAGGTGCATTGCTTACATATTATACCAATATTACGGATTATGGAGTTGCACTGCTGGCTTCGGTGGAGCCGGGTATTCCTGCTCCTTCACTGCCTGATTTTGCATCTGTGGATGTTATATCATGTCTTGGAACAAGTATAACGGTTGCGGTAGTTGTTATGGCGGAGACTTTGCTTGCGGAGAATAACTTCGCATTCCGTAACGGATATAAGCTTGATGATAACAGTGAGATACTTGCATGTGCAGCGGGGAATATTACTGCGTCATTAATGGGATGCTGTCCTGTTAACGGAAGCGTATCGAGAACTGCGATGGGAGAACAGTTCGGTGGCAGAACACAGATGATGTCACTTATTGCGGCGGCACTGCTTGCTATTCTTTTGATGTTTGGAACGGGATTTATCGGGTTCCTTCCGGTGCCTGTTCTTACTGCGATAGTTATAAGTGCACTTATGAGTGTTGTTGAAGGAGAGCTTGCCATACGCCTTTTTAAGGTGAGCCGTTCGGAATTCTGGATATTTATGGCGGCATTCGGAAGTGTTCTGCTGCTCGGAACTATATACGGAGTTGTTGTTGGGATAGTTTTGTCTTTTGCACAGGTTGTGCTTAGAGCATCCAAACCGCCGAGAACATTTCTTGGAATGGTTCCGGGACATCGTAATTTCTATGATTTGAAAAGGAACAGCAATGCATATCCGGTTGCTAACGTAGTTATATACAAATTCAGCAGTAACCTGTTTTTTGCCAATGTAAGTGTGCTTCAGCAGGATATAGAGGATGCCGTCAAACCGGATACAAAGTGTGTTATAATAGATGCGTCCGGAGTAAGCAGTATAGACATAACTGCTGCGGACAGACTTGAGTCATTGTACAGAAGCCTCGCAAAGCGTGGGATTAAGCTGTATATGGCAGAACATATTGCGGCAGTGAATGACCAGCTGCGCCAGCTGGGATATTCGGAGCTCATAGAGGAAGGATTTGTAAGAAGAACAATAACACTTGCCCTTCTGGATGCAGGATATGAAAAGCCGTACCATCTTGAAGGTGTTGAGCAGAATGTACGCCAGCCGCAGATGTCAGGACATTTTAAGTCAGAGCAGGAAGAATCGCTTGATGAATATGAGTGGGCATTTGGTGAATTTGCACCTGCGCGTATGGAAGAGGATGTTAAAGAAATAATTGAAAATATTACAGATGTTACGGAGATTGAAGCAGGAACGAGAGAGCTTATTAATGAGGCAATCGGACATGCCCATATCTGGGGAGGACTTGGTTCAATAGATGAAGATGAGCTGTTGAGAAGATTGGAGCTTCATGCATCGGAGCTTGCAAAGCGTGTGCATAATAACGAGACAACAATTGCACATATTATCGAACAGAGGCGTCATGAGATAGCCGAACACCTTATGGAGGTCAATCCGCAGGCTGCAATAAGGCTTCGTGAGCACCAGAAGATGCTTGAGGAGAGGCTTAAGGAAGAGAATAAAAAGAAAAATAATTAGTCATAAAAATATAGTTGACATAACATTGAACTAATGATAATATATAGTAGTTGTTTAGGAAAGAAGCAGAGTATCCACTCTCACCTCAGCGCATAGGCGACTTGGGTTAATATTTAAGAATATGCATGCAATCGTATGATTGATATACCGGATAGATTTCCGGAGATGTGTACTTGAATTGATGTGGATGGCTTCTGTCATCCACTTTTTTTAGAATTTGGAGGTATACTGACATTAGCGAGTTAATGATTAACGAACAGATCAGGGACAAAGAAGTACGTGTTCTTGGTGAGAACGGTGAACTTGTAGGAATTATGTCACCTAAGGATGCATTGAAGATTGCAAAGGAGCAGGGCGTAGACCTTGTTAAGTTCGTGCCGAATGCTAATCCGCCTGTATGTAAGCTTGTTAATTACAGCAAGTTCAAGTATGAGCAGGCTAAGAGAGAGAAGGAAGCAAAGAAGAAGCAGAAGGTCGTAGAGATTAAGGAAGTAAGACTTTCACCTAATATTGATGCTAACGATCTCAATACTAAGATCAGTGCAGCCAGAAAGTTCCTTGAGAAGGGCAACAGAGTTAAGGTTACCTTAAGATTCAGAGGACGTGAGATGGCTCATGTAGAGGCAAGCAAGCATATACTTATCGAGTTTGCACAGAAGCTTGAAGATGTCGCTGTTGTAGAGAAGCTTCCTAAGTTAGAAGGAAGAAGCATGACGATGTTTTTAACTGAAAAACGTTAAAATAATATATAGTTCATATTTAAGGAGGATTATTATGCCAAAGGTAAAGACAAAAAGAGCTGCAGCTAAGCGCTTTAAGAAGACTGGAACAGGTGAACTTAAGAGAATGAAGGCATATAAGAGCCACATTCTTACTAAGAAGACAACAAAGAGAAAGAGAAACTTAAGACACTCTACTCTTACTGATGCAACTAATGTAAAGACAATGAAGAAGATTTTACCATATCTGTAATCGTAATTTAGGAGGAATGAACTGAAATGGCAAGAATTAAAGGCGGTTTAAACGCAAAGAAGAAGCATAACAGAGTTTTAAAGCTGGCAAAGGGTTACAGAGGAGCCAGATCTAAGCAGTACAGAGTTGCTAAGCAGTCTGTAATGAGAGCACTTACATCATCATACGCTGGAAGAAAAGAGAGAAAGAGACAGTTCAGAAGACTGTGGATCGCAAGAATCAACGCAGCTGCAAGAATGAACGGACTTTCATACAGCAAGTTCATGTATGGCCTTAAGCTCGCTAATGTAGACCTTAACAGAAAGGTTCTTTCAGAGATGGCAATCAACGATGCAGAAGGTTTTGCAAAGCTCGCAGAGGTTGCAAAGTCAAAGCTTGCTGCTTAATTGTTTTTTGGACAAATATCGGTGGACAGGCTTATGCCTGTCCATTTTATTATATGCAATAATTTATAGGCAATAATGAGGATTAATATATGAAAAGTAGAATGTTAAAGAGACTGTCATCATTAGCTCTTGTAGCCGTTACGGCTACAAGCCTTGTGGCATGTAACAGTAAGATAAAAGTATCTTTTGACTGTAATGCGGAAGATTATGTTACACTCGGCCAGTATAAGGGAATAGAGGTTACTGTAGATACAACAGCAATCAGGGATTCGCTTGTTAACGAGAAAGTACAGAATGATCTTGATGAGGTTACGGAATACAGCGGGGTAAGCAGAGGTGCCCAGGATGATGATCAGTTAACACTTTCATTTACCGGAACAATCGGGGGGAATTCCGTGGATGGATTCAGCAGCGATTCTTACACACTTGTACTTGGTAAGGATAGCTTTGTAATTCCGGGCTTCACTGATGCATTATATAATATGAAAGCCGGGGAGCAGAAGATAATCACACTTACTATACCGGAAGGAATAAAGGATGCAGAAGACTATGCCAATAAGCGTATCGTGTATGAGATTAAGATGGAGAAGGTTGAACAGCCTATAGTGCCTATGATTACCGATGCGTATGCAAAAGAGAACTTTGGATACGATACTGTAGCGGAATACAGGGAAGCACTTGCCAATGACATGAAGGATACGATTGATGAGAATATCCAGAATGCAAAGAAACAGGAAGTACTTGAAAAGCTGCAGGATAATGCAGAAGTTAAAGGATATCCTGAAGATATCGTTAATTCCAAGTCGGAAGATCTTGAAAGATCGATAAAGTTCTACTCGACAATGTATGGAATGAGTGTTGATGAGTATTGTCAGGACAGATACGGAATCTCATTTGATGAATACGTTAAAAGGTCAGTTACGCAGGAGCTTATTATGCAGCTTATAGCGCAGAAAGAAGATCTGAGCGTAACGGAATATGAGTACAAGGGCAATCTTGCTTCATTTGCCAAGGATAACGGATACTCAGACGAAGAGAAGTTCGTTAATGATTTTGGCAAGGATAAGATAGTTAAAAATATGCTTCTTCAGAAAGCAGTTGATGTTGTTATGGGCAGTGCTGTTATTAATGAGAAGTAATTTTAGGCCGTCCGGTCTGTATGCGAACGATGAACTGATATGTAAGTCGGAGCATACGGACCGGACGGTTTTGTCAGCACAGTAACAGATATTATGATTAAGATTGAAATTTTGATACACGGAACACAATCAGATGGAGGCAGACATGGCTGTCATGAATAGTAAGAAGATGGATATGACACAGGGGTCATTGTGGGACAAGATACTTATATTTGCAATACCGCTTGCAGCCAGCAGCATACTTCAACAGCTTTTTAATTCTGTAGATACTGCGGTGGTCGGAAGATTTGCAAGCAGTCAGGCGCTTGCAGCGGTTGGAAGCAACAGTTCGCTTATATCGCTGATGATTAATCTTTTTATCGGTATATCACTTGGCTCTAATGTTGTTATTGCACATTATATAGGGCAGAAGTCGGAAGGTAATATACATGCGGCGGTACATACGGCAATTCTTGTTGCGATAATAAGTGGATTTTTTGTAATGATTCTTGGACAGTTCATTGCAAGACCGGTACTGCTTCTTATGGGAACACCAGAAGATGTAATAGAGCTGGCAGTTCTTTATCTGAGGATATATCTCATTGGGATGCCGTTTATAATGCTGTATGACTTTGGCTCATCAATCCTTAGAAGTATGGGGGACAGCAAAAGACCGCTGTACAGCCTTATTGCAGCCGGAATAATTAACACGGCGCTTAATCTTGTGCTTGTTATAGTATTTGGACTCGGAGTTGCCGGTGTTGCGATTGCAACAGTAATATCCAATGTTGTAAGTTCGGGAATAGTTATATATGTGCTTACACATGAAGCAGCACCGATAAAGCTTGATCTGCGCAAGCTTTCGATAAGCGGCGGGGAGTTAAAGAAAATTCTGTCAATAGGTTTGCCGGCAGGAATTCAGGGAATGATGTTCTCTATTGCCAATGTGTGTATACAGAGTACGATTAACAGCTTTGGTTCAAGTGCAATTGCAGGCTCCGCTGCTTCACTTAATTTTGAATTTTTTGCGTATTTTCTTGTAAATGCATTTGCACAGGCTACGGTAACATTTACAAGCCAGAACTACGGTGCCGGAGAATACGGAAGATGCCGTAAGATATTCAGAATAGCGATGATATTCTCTTTTATATCATGTGGAGCATTGTCTGCTGTATTCGTTGCCGGAAGAGGAATGTTTCTGAGACTGTATTCAACAGACCCTGCAGTGCTCGAATTTGCAGCACAGAGGCTGCTTATTGCAACAACACTTGAATGCCTGACATCAGTATATGAGATAAGTGCCGGTGCAATGAGAGGGCTTGGCCATTCACTGCTCCCGGCAATTATAACATTTATTGGGTCATGCGTATTAAGACTTGTATGGATATCAACGGCATGCCGTATTGTCCATGAATTCTGGATGTTATTAATAATATATCCTATATCATGGGTTGTTACCGGAATTGCGATGATGATTGCATATTATGTAATAGTTCATCATATATTTCCTGAAGCTTCCCGTCAACGTCTGAGTTGAAAAATACTGTTTCGCCGTCCGTCTTAACCATGAGAACCGGCGTATGTCCGGTATATATGTACAGATTGCAGTAGCCGTAGGTATTTCCTTTAAAGCGGCCTACAAGATATGTATCTGTTGCACCGCCGTTTATCTTGGAAAATCCGTCATCGGGAAGTTCGTTAAGAATCTGTACATCAGTTATACTGTTCATGTCTATGTCGGAGGAATAGCCGGCGGCATCAACGTGAAGGCGGCTATTGTCTGTCCTTATATCAACTTTTACGTTAACAAACGGAACAAGGACAGCAATTGTAAATATAAATGATGCTGCGATAAATACTGTAAGACCTGCGGTAATTATGCGTGCGCCCCTGTTGGCGTAGTTAAATGCATAATTGCCGCTTTGCAGTCTGTTAGGCACTAACATGTGCGGGTCATCCGGATTATAATAAAAACCGCTTTTCCAATATTCATCATCATCAACATATATAGGAGCAGGGTTGGCGGAAAGTAATTCACTTTTCCTGCGTATACCCGCGATAAGTATTGGGATAAATGCAAATGCAGCAAATAATTCAATCAATATATACACACATACAGTTGTGCCTGTAAGACGTCTGCTGATTAATACGGCGATTGCGGCGTATATCCATGCGGCTGCATTGGATGCACTCAGCACCAGCATTGATGCACCTTTGTAGCATTTGACCGTCCTGTTCACAATCCGGTTTAATTCACTATTTTCACTGTAAACTGTGCGTTCATTGTGATTGACATATATATGCATCAGCCATGATACGGCAGATATGAGTAATGAGCAGACGAAGAATATTGCTATCGTCTCAAAATAACCATAGGCACGCCTGCTGATAAACGGTAAAAAGCATGCAATTTCAGCTATTATTATTGCGATATGGTACCGGTAGCTCAATTCACTTTTCCCGGCTTCTGCTGATACGCGTGTATCTATAAATACCTTCTTTTTCTGGGATTCTATTATCCATCCGTTCTTTTCCTTAACAGAATACATTCGGCGGTGTGAAGACACTGATAATATACTTATGGCAGCACAGAAACCGAGAATCCATATAATATAGACGAATAGAGATATTATCATATTCAGGAAGATTAATAGGCATGATGCAGTGGATAGGATAATATTTATTATGAGAAAACATTTAAAATTCTTATATTCCTTCTGCGCAAGTGATATTACTGCTTCGTCCCCTGAATGCTCTGAAGGAATATGTACACCAAGAATCATGCCGTTATTGTAGTGATAGTTTCCGTCACAAGAATATTTTAATATGAGAATCATAAAAAGATTGGTGGACATAAACATTATAAACATAAATATCTCCATAAATTAACCTCCCTTCGGCAGGCACAAATGCCCACTGACTATGCAGTACACGGATTCATCCTTGAATATACTTCACTGCACATATTTAAAAATGTCTCTTTATCCATACCTGTTATGCATGCTTCTGCGGACAGCAGCTCAAGCTCTGCTTCAAGCTTCTCACAAAAATCTTTATTCATATCTATATTGTCTGCAACAAATGCACCAAGCCGTCTGTCAGTGCGTATAAAACCTTCTTTTTTAAGAATCTGGTAGGTTTTGCTGACTGTCATTGTATTGACTCCTGCATCTGCAGCAAGCTGTCTTACGGTTGGCAGCTTCTCGTCAGCTTTCAGCTCACCCTTTCCGATACCCTTTACAATCTGGTTGCGTAGCTGCACATATATCGGGATATCACTGGACATATCTAGCTCAATTATCATGTAGGAATGACCTCCATTCGTATAAAATATAAATCGATAAAATAAAATCAATTATAAATCCTGTATTATTTGTATTATATATAGTAATACAGAAAGAGGACGATGTCAATGAAGAGAAATTTTTCGTATTGACATTTGCGTACATACTGTATATAGTGTGTATATACGGGTGATGCGACTTGTGGAATATAGGATGCAATATCCTGCAATTCAGTAATAACAGCATAATTGTAAAGGAGGTATTCACATGCGCCTGTTCATCGATAACCGCAGCGGCGTGCCGATATATGATCAGATATATACACAGATTAAATCACAGATTATATCGGGGGAGCTTGAAGAAGATGCACCTCTGCCATCTATCAGGAATCTGGCCAAGGACCTGAGGATAAGCGTCATAACAACGAAGAGGGCATATGAGGAGCTTGAGCGTTCGGGCTTTATATACACAGTTGCAGGCAAGGGATGCTTTGTGGCAGATAAGAATATTGATGCGGTCAGGGAATCAGTTATGGCTGAGATAGAGAAGCATCTTGAAGAGGCACTTAAGCTTGCCGGTGAGTGTGGGCTAACAAAGGAACAGTTAAAAATTATGATTGACACATTACAGAATGTGTAGAATTGGGGGATGGAATGGAAGCAATAAAAGTAAGTAATCTGAGCAAGAGATATAAAAAGAGCAGCAGGCCGTCACTGGATAATGTATCATTAGACCTGCCGCAAGGCTGTGTGCTTGGACTTGTCGGAGAGAATGGTGCAGGAAAGACAACGCTTATTAAGGCAATAACAGGGAGTGTTAAGTTTGACAGCGGAAGTATTGAAGTATTAGGACATGATATTGATGCTGCATCACAGAATAAAACAGATGACAGATTCAGACAGGATATCGGAACCGTGCTTGCAGAAGATTCATTTCCGGAGATAATGACGGCAGGTATGATTGGCAATGTCATGAAATCTATTTACATTAACTGGGATAGTGCATGCTATAACAGATACCTTGAAAAATTCGGACTTGACAGTAAGAAAAAGTACAAGGAATATTCAAGAGGAATGAAGATGAAATTGTCAATCGCTGTAGCAATGTCGCACAATGCGAAGCTGCTCCTGCTTGATGAAGCAACAAGCGGACTGGACCCGGTTGTAAGAGATCAGCTTCTTGACGAGTTCAATGAATTTACAAGAGATGAGAATAATTCGATACTTATATCGTCACATATCACAAGCGACCTGGAGAAAATATGCGACTATATTGCATTTATACATGAAGGAAGAATTGTTATGTGTGATACGAAAGATGCAATCCTTGATAAATACGGAATCCTGCACTGCACGGATGATGTGCTTGCAGAACTTGCAGACGGTGCGGTTGCCGGAAGCAAATCATCTGATTATGGAGCGGAAGCACTTGTCGTAAGGTCAAAGGTGCCGGATACATTTGACATAAGCCCGGTGAGCCTTGATGATATTATTGTATATATAGCAAGAGGAATTGATAACAGTAAGGAGGTTGGCAGATAATGAAGGGACTTCTTATTAAAGATTTATATTTGGTTAAGGGTTACGGAACAAGCATAATATTAATAAGTGCCTTGTTTATTGCAATAGGTATAATGAATGGGTCTTATGCTTTTCTTATGCTGACTGCATTATATTCAGCAATGATTTCAATCAATACTATGTCATACGATGAGAGAGGACACTGGGATACATATGCAGACTCACTTCCTGTAAGCAGGACACAGGTTGTTCTGAGTAAATATATTCTTTCATTTATTGCGATGCTTATTGTATGGATTTTATATCTGGCTGGGCAGACGATAGCAGATGTATGCAGTGGAACAGGAGTATCAGCACATATGCTGTCAATGTCACTTATTTTGTGGTCATCATGGGGATTTATGGTTGCATTGTTATATCCGGTATTGTTCAGATTTGGCATGGAAAAGGGAAGAGTACTGTATATGCTGGCTATAATGGTTATTTCCGGAGTGAGCGGCATTTTCCTGTCAATCAAAGATGAATTAGACGTGAGTATTACAGTATCGGATATTACACCATATACAGGTATTGCTGCATGTGTGATTGTGCTGTCGGCAGCCCTTGTAACAATATCAGTGCTGCTTTCGATTCATTTTTATGGCAAAAGAGACCTGTAATCTATTGCTCCATCAGACAGAATAAGTGTATAATAAAATCTGATGTTCAGATTGTAATTTCTCAGACACTTTGCGTCTGGAAGTGGAGATTGATATGAATGATATTTTTAAATATGAGATAAAAGACGGCACCTGCACTATTACGGGTTACAGACCGGATGATGTGGCAGAGTGTATAGTTCCTGATATGATAGATGACGCTCCGGTAACCGGGATTGCAAAATATGCTTTCAGTGAGCACAGAGAGCTTGTAAGTGTGTCATTACCAAAAGAGCTTGCAGCTATAGGTGCGCATGCATTTTATAACTGCAGAAGTCTCCGTATGATAAAGCTTTATGACGGTATAACCGATATGGGTGACGGGGCATTCAAAAACTGTTCGATGGTATATAAGGCGGAGATAACCCGCGTGAATGGAAGCATGAAATGCCTGAAGGCACTCATGGAAGAGCTTAATCAGGAACTCAGGATTAAGATTAATTATGATAATAATAAGAGTGCAGTTATTGTATTCCCGTATTATATGTATGAGTATGAAGAGAATACGCCCGGAAGGATTATTAATCAGGTAACAATCGGGTCCGGTGTGCATTACAGGGAATGTATAGGAGGCAGTGATATCAACTATGTGCAGTACGACCGCATTTTCAATGTGGAAAAGAATATTGATGTCAATGAATCAGCGTGGAAAGTTGCCTATTGGAGGCTCAGATATCCATATATGCTGTCAGAAGAATCATATGATATGTATAAGACATATGTACATTCAGCACTTGAGGATATAGCAAAGTCAATGATGCGCGCTGAGGATTATGAGGATCTTACGGCACTTCTTGATATAGCTGTCAGTGAACGCAAAGAGGTCAGCGCAATAGTTGAGACGGCACGTGATTTGGGAATGATAAAAGCAGTAGGAGTACTTCTTGAGTATGAAAAGGGAAGATGGCAGCAGAGCAGAAAAAAATATGAATTCTGATGATGTAAGCAGAGAACTTATATCAGATGCGCGCAATGAATTATATCTTGCAATGAGATATCTGTTCCTCCCGCTTAACAGCCTTGTGCCAAAAGAGGACAGAAGCAATTATTTTATTGCGACAGACGGAAGCTATATTCTGTATAATCCGGTAATAACCCGGCAGAAGAGCATGATAAGCCCGGTTGTGCTGAACAGGGCTTATCTGCATACGGTTCTTCACTGCATGTTCAGCCACCCGTTTGTAAGACCTGCCGGGCTTAACGAAGAATTGTGGGACATAGCATGTGACGTGGCTGTCGAATCAATAATTGATTCGCTTTCATTAAAATGTGTTATGCAGGTTATGCAATTGCAGCGCGAGGAGGCATACAAAAAGCTTAACGATAATATGACGCTTCTTGACGCAAACAACGTGTATGAATACCTGAACAGCCTTGACAGGGGGGAGCAGGCTGTGTGGGAAGCGGCAGGGACATTTACTGTTGATGATCACAAATACTGGTATTCACATAATGATAACGAAAATCGTGATAATAGCGATGATAAGCATGATAACCGCGATGGGAGCAACGATACTGGCGATACGGGTAGTGATGGCAATTCGGATAAGAACAGCAGCGTGCAGCAGCTGACTGCAGAATTGTGCCGCCAGATGAAGATTCGCTGGGATAAGGCAGCAAGGCAGGCAGGCAGTGAGATGGAAGGACTTATTGCATCAGCGGGAACCGGAATGGCGGGGATAATTAAGGCACTGAAGCCGGGAGCTGTGAATAAGCAGTCATACAGGGACTTCCTCCGCAAATTTGCATCGGCAAAAGAACAGATGCATATAGACATGGATGCATTTGATTATGGCTTTTATAATTACGGACTGATGATGTACGACAATATGCCGCTTATAGAAGAGCTTGAATACAGGGAAGAGCTGCGTATAGAAGAATTTGTAATCGTAATAGATACATCAGGCTCATGCTCAGGGCGTATAGTCCAGAGATTCCTTGATGAGACATTCGGGGTGCTGATGACAGAGGGCATATTTGCAGACCGGACAAGGCTTCATATAATACAATGTGACAACAGGATTCAGTCGGATACGGTTATTAATAACAGAAATGACATGGCAAGGTTTAAAGATAATTTTGAGGTGAAGGGGTTCGGCGGAACAGATTTCAGACCTGCATTTGAATATGTTGCAGGACTTATTGCTTCAAAGGAGATTAATAATCTTCAGGGAATGCTGTATTTTACCGATGGGCACGGAATATATCCGAAGGCACGCCCGGCATACAAGACGGCATTCGTATTCCCGGGAGAGGATGATGCGCGACCGGCAGTTCCGGCGTGGGCAATAAAGGTTGAACTGTAAAAGAGATTTAATGTTGAGATTGGAGCAGTTATGAACATAAAGAGAGCTAAGGAAGAGATTGTTAACACTGTAAAAGCGTATTTGCAGAAGGACGAAGAGGGAGAGTACCTGATACCTGCGATAAGACAGCGCCCGGTTCTTCTGATAGGAGCGCCCGGAATCGGTAAAACTGCGATTATGGAGCAGGCAGCAAGAGAATGCAATATCGGACTTGTGGCATACACGATGACACATCATACAAGACAGAGTGCGATGGGACTTCCGTTTATCAGTAAGAAAATGTATGGCGGAGAGGAAAAGTCTGTAACTGAATATACAATGAGTGAGATTATTGCCGCTGTATATGACAGGATGGAGAGCACCGGACTTAAGGAAGGTATTCTGTTTATTGACGAGATTAACTGTGTGTCGGAGACTCTTGCACCTGTTATGCTTCAGTTCCTTCAGGGAAAGTCTTTTGGCAATGCAAAGGTTCCTGCCGGCTGGATAATAGCTGCGGCAGGCAACCCTGCGGAATATAACCGCTCAGTGCGGGAATTCGATGTTGTTACGCTTGACCGCGTGAAGATGATTAATGTTGAGCCTGATTATGATGTGTGGCGTGAATATGCTCGTATGCAGGGGATACACGGAGCCATCGTATCTTATCTGGACGCAAGAAGAGATAATTTTTACAAGATAGAGACAACTGTTGACGGAAAGCATTTTATCACAGCCAGAGGCTGGGAGGATCTGTCGTGTCTGATCTATGCATATGAGAGGCTTGGACTTGCAGTTGATAAAGAGATAGTCGGGGAGTACATATGTGACCCGGCAACAGCAACAGACTTTGCCAACTATCTTGAGCTTTATTATGTATACGAAAAGACATATAACATGGAAAGCATATTTGCAGGGAATGCTGACCCTATGCTTAACAGGAGACTTTCAGAGGCTCCGTTTGATGAGAAGGTGAGTGTTATAAGCATACTGCTCGGACGGCTTTCGAGAGGTTTCAGGGATTATGCAATCCTTGAGAATACAGTCGACAATGTTTTTGATGCACTTAAGACATTCAGAAAAAATATGCAGACTGCGGACAGACCGCCTATCAGTATATTTGCAGATATCATACAGTCAGTTAATGCTGCTTATACACGAAAGAAGGAGGCAGGCCTGTATGCTTCTGATGATGATAAGAGCATGGTTAAGACGATAAATGTACTTGAGGAGATGTCACGAAAGCTTGCCGGGGACGGGACTGCGGATGCCGGCAGTGCATTTGAGCTTGTGAGGACGGAGTTTGAGCAGCTTAACGGTCAGCGTGAGAAGATGTGTGACAGGGTAAGTGCAGAGCTTAATAATACATATGCATTTGTGGAAAATGCATTCGGTGAAAGCCCGCAGCTTGTGCTGTTTACAACTGAGCTGGCAGCAGGTTTCCATAGCATGCATTTTATCGAAGAGAACGGCTGTGATGCTTTCTACAGGAACAATAAGGGGCTTATCAGGGCTTAATAAGGTGTTTTGCAGCTAAGGAATCAGGCTGAGGAATTATTAAAAATTTTTGTTTGACTTTTTCAAAAAAGTAAAATATAATAACTTTCGAACGAGTAGCAGACTAGCGTAAATCCAGTTTTGCTGCTCGTTTTTTTGTGCACCTGC
>OHKL01000089.1_pt1 | contig 81373 bp, 70 predicted proteins | sample 1568721 | NCBI WGS metagenome assembly OHKL01 (sample SAMEA3879543, study PRJEB24766) | human gut metagenome | biome: human-associated habitat; feature: feces | place: USA | collected 1985/1987 | reverse complement strand
TGGGCGTATGAAATTTGCGTGGCTCTGACACTAGTACGAGAGGACCGTGTTGGACTGACCTCTGGTTTACCAGTTGTGCCGCCAGGTGCATTGCTGGGTATCTAAGTCGGGATTGGATAAGTGCTGAAAGCATCTAAGTACGAAGCCAGCCACAAGATTAGATTTCTCAGGGTCGTCATAGACGATGACGTCGATAGGATGCAGGTGTAAAGGCAGCGATGTCATAGCCGAGCATTACTAATTGCCCGTCCACTTTTGGTCTTCCGACGTATGGGGGATATATACGTTCAGCGTGCCGCCGCTTAGGCTGCGGTCCTCTTTACTTTTCGCTTCATGTCAACCTTATTCAGGTGACTATAGCACCGGGGTTCCACCTCTTCCCATTCCGAACAGAGAAGTTAAGCCCGGTCACGCCGATGGTACTGCGTAACAGTGGGAGAGTAGGTAGTCGCCGTTTTCAGCAGGAGCCCCCGTGTCGTACAGACGCGGGGGCTTTCTTGTTTGTATGCCCCGGAGTCTCCTTCCCCCGGCTTTATTGGGGGTAGGCTGCCCGGAACCCCCTTCCCTTACCGCGCCTGGAATGAGAAATCAATATACATATATTCTTCTACTCACATAATTTTCTTATTTTTGTTTGAAGAAAAAGAAAACTTTATGGATAAGATTAAAATTGGATTGGCTGCTTATGGAATGTCGGGACAGATATTTCATGCTCCGTTTATTTCCTGTAATCCCCATTTTGACTTGGTGGCAATTACGGAACGCAGTAAGAACCTGTCTTGGGAGAGATATCCGGACGTCCGTATCACTCGTAGTTTTGATGAATTGATTGGTATGGATGAATTGGATATGGTAGTAGTCAATACACCAGATGTAACCCATTATGACTATGCCCGCCGTGCCCTTGAAGCTGGTAAACATGTAATTGTAGAAAAGCCTTTTACGATGACTGCGGCGGAGGGTGATGAACTTGTTTCTTTTGCTGCAAAGAAGGGGTTGGTGTTAAGTGTTTATCAGAACCGGCGTTGGGACTCTGATTTTTTGACTATAAAGGAAATTCTGGCCAAAGGACTGTTAGGGCGTTTGGTAGAGTTTGAATCCACTTTTTCTCGTTACCGTAATTTTATAAAGCCGAATACGTGGAAGGAAACAGGAGAAAGTGGTGGGGGACTGACCTATAACTTAGGTGCCCATATCATTGACCAGGCGGTTCAGTTATTTGGCATGCCTGAAGCTTTGTTCGCTGATATAGCTACTTTGCGTGACAATGGTAAGGTAGATGATTATTTTGTGATTCATTTCTTAAAACCGTCCGAATATCCGGGGGTGAAGGTTACATTAAAAGCAAGCTACTTGATGTGTGAGGCTGAACCGCGTTTTATTCTCCACGGAACAGAAGGTTCTTATGTGAAATTTGGCCTTGATCCTCAAGAAGCAGATTTGAAGAAGGGATTATTGCCTAATACTCCACATTGGGGTGAGGAGGATCAGGACTTTTGGGGAATGATTCATACAGAAAAAGAGGGCAATGTCTTCCGAGGAAAATATCCTTCTCTTCCCGGCAATTATGGTGCGTTTTATGAAAATATTTATCAGCATCTCTATGGGGGAGCAGTTTTGCAAAGCCATGCGAAAGAAGTGGTGGGAGTAATACGTTTGATAGAAGCTGCCAAGAAAAGCAGTCGTATGCAGCGTGTTGTGTCACTTGCGTAAATATGCTTTTCCTTTTTATTGGGGCTGCATAAGTTTTACATACGTAAGCCGTGTATATTTATTGTTTCCTGCCATGTAGTTTCGTGCTACACGTGCAGAAGCTATGAGCACGGTTTCTCCTGTTCGGTATGCGTGTTCAGCGGAGGGAACTTGGCATGATTCCCTGCTTGCGGTACGGGCGGTTACACGAAAGGTTATCAGATTTCCCGATGCATCTTTTAGCTTCAGAATCTGGCGGACGTAAAAATAAGGGGTAGTTCCTTTGACATGTGTTTTATAGGGATCGTCTTCCAGGCGGACACTGATGACGGTTAAAGTCAGGTTTTCTATCTTATCCCCTTCTTTGCCTAAGAAACGGTTAGCCACATGTTGCCTGGCTTGGCGCTGCTGCATATCTATATAAACGGAATGATAGATTTTGGCAATCTGCATAAAACGTTCCTGCTTGGGGATACGCGGCATAAATTTGAAAGCTATCCATGTCAGATAGGCGGGATCGATTCTTAGGATTTCATGCAGGAAATGGCCGTGATATTTTCCGAATGAAATAAGGTCATCCCCATTGCTTTGCATACGCTTGGCATTGTAATCCACCACTAGCAGGCAGCGGGGAGAGTAATAGCATAAAGTGCTTGCTATCCGCAGCGATTCATGAATATCCGTAGATAGGTCATGGATGTAAAAGATGGAATGGCGTTCCGACAGAGGTGAATATATCCATAATGAATATTGGGGGTGTCCGGGGCGCGGCAATGCCACAAGATAGGTACCTGCTTCCTTGAAAGAGGCTCTTCCTTGATTGTATGCATTTAGTTTACTATACAATAAGTCTTGTTCTGCCTGGGATATACCCGGAATAATCGGATTAGCCATGCATTTCCAGTTTCCTCAAATATAAGGAATTTATGGCAGATATGCAAGCTATGACGGAAGAAATCAGAGTTTGCCCTCTTTTAGAACCGGATCATCAGTTCCAATACAACCTTGTCCTGTTCCGATTCTTTGGCAATGCTGTTCTTGGCATAGAAATACTTCTCGTAGTTTAATCGTAAGTCTGTGCGGAATGCCTTGCTGAGACTGAAAGTGACACCGCCTGTCAGACGTTGCCGTTTATAATCGGTAATCACTAATTCACCCGTTTCCGAATCAGTGGTTTTGGCATCGCTTTGGTCAGTCATCATATCGTAACGTAGCAAGAAAGATATTTTGTTGAATACCTTGCGGAGTGGCAAGTCGTAATTGACAAAGGTATTTACGGCTTGAACATCTTCGAAAGCGTTGTCCGAATATTGCTTATATAGATATTCTCCTTCGATGTGGAAACGGTCGAATTCATAGTAAGCCCCTATGTCATAGGACTGCATGCGTATCTCTTCCGGTTGGATGCTCTGTACGCTTAAGGTAAGATTCATGCCTTTGGTGAGGAGGAACTGTGCCTTGGCGGAGTAGTTTATCTCTTTGTGCCACACTTTCTGGTTGGTGAGGCCGGAACCGTTGTAAAGTCCTCCTTCTATGGTGACAGGCATGTCGGTAGGCAATGTATATCCCAGCGTCAGACCTACGTCACGTACATTTCCCACCTGTTTGGCTATGAACGACCGGTTGGCAAAATATTGTTGATGGGGTGACCGGTGGGCATCAATGGTAAAAGGCACACGCATCTGACCGGCAGTTACAGTGAATCCTTGTATCGGGAAAAGCCGTGCATAAGCGTCCAGCATCTTGATTTGCCCTTCGTCCGAGAGGTCTATTTCGGCTTTGTAAGCGACGATGGGGAGAATATTCCCTGTAACACTGATACGTGCATTCCGCACTTCGAAACGTCCGGCTCCCATGGTTGTCTGGTACTCGTATTTGGAACGGATGGTTCCATGTATTTCCGGCAGATAATCCTTTCCTTCCAGCTTTTCTTTGTTTATCTTCTTACCATCTTCATTATTCGTAGAATCTTGAGCATTTGCTGTTAATGACAGCAAAGCGAAAAACAGCATCAGTGCCTTTTTTTTCATATTTTGTTGTTGTCGATTGATTTCCGGCTGCAAAGTTCGGACATACATGTTGTGTTTTCGTGTCATATCTATTGCATTCCTGTTACAAAAACAGAAAAAGAACGTTTGGCATCAATGATAATACCGGTGAATATCCTATTTTTCTGTATATGAAAGGTATTTTTATTATCTTTTTTCATAAAATATCCACGGAATCATGTATTTTTGCAAAATATCAACCCTAATTACTAACTTTTTATGAAGAAAATTCTTAGCGCATTGCTTTTTTGCAGTTTTATTCTGCCGGTTGGGGCAGAAAATGGTGACCTTCTGAAAGGCTATCAATATGCTGCCATTGAAGCTCCTGAAGGCAACGAATGGGAATCTCCCGAACGTATAGCCTTGAACAAAGAACAGCCTCATGCTGTTTTTTATCCTTTCGCCGACGTGACATCCGCACGGAAGGTACTGCCCGAAAACAGCACGTACTGGATGAGTCTGAACGGTGACTGGAAGTTCAACTGGGCACCCGATCCCGATAAACGTCCGAAGGACTTTTACCGGACAGACTATGATGTGACCGGTTGGGATATTATTCCCGTACCTTCCAGCTGGAATATTTACGGCGTTCAGAAAGACGGTACTCTGAAATATGGTACACCTATTTATGTCAATCAGCCTGTCATCTTCCAGCATAAAGTGGCGGTGGACGATTGGCGTGGAGGCGTGATGCGTACTCCGCCTTCCAATTGGACTACGTACAACTGCCGCAATGAAGTAGGTTCTTACCGTCGTGAGTTTACCTTGCCCGAGGATTGGGAAGGCCGTGAAGTATTCATCAATTTCGATGGAGTAGATTCCTTCTTTTACCTGTGGATCAACGGAAAGTATGTGGGCTTTTCCAAGAATTCCCGCAATGTCGCCAGCTTCAACATTTCTCCTTATCTGGTGAAAGGGAAAAATACGGTAGCCGCTGAAGTTTACCGTAGTTCCGACGGTTCGTTCCTTGAGGCTCAGGACATGTTCCGTTTGCCGGGTATCTTCCGTACGGTGGCGTTGACTTCCGTTCCGAAGGTGCATGTGCGCGATTGGGTAGTGACGCCTGATTTGAATACCTCTTTGGATGAAGGTACATTGTCCATTGAAGCCGATATCCGTAACCTTGACAAGAAAGAAGCCAAAGGTTATAGCATGGTTTATTCACTTTACGCCAATAAAATCTATTCGGATGAGAATACCTTGGTGGCTGCCGGTGCAGCTACTGCTGCTGTCACTCCTGTGGCTAAAGGTGAGATTGTTTCCTGCCGGGCCACTCTTACGCAGAAATCCCCTATGTTGTGGTCGGCCGAGAAGCCCTATCGCTATACGTTGGTGGGAGAGCTTAAAGACAAGAAAGGACGTACCGTAGAGATCATTTCCACTTATATCGGTTTCCGTAAAGTAGAGATAAAAGATACTCCGGCTTCCGAAGACGAATTCGGGCTGGCAGGCCGTTATTACTACATCAACGGAAAGACAGCCAAACTGAAAGGAGTCAATCGCCACGAGACGAATCCCGCGGTGGGCCATGCCATCACTCGCGAGCAGATGGAGAAAGAAGTCATGCTGATGAAGCGTGCCAACATCAACCATGTCCGCAACTCCCATTATCCGGATGACCCGTACTGGTATTACCTTTGCGACAAGTACGGCATCTATCTGGAAGATGAAGCGAACCTTGAATCCCATGAATATTATTACGGAAAGGCTTCGTTGTCCCATCCTATAGAATGGGAGAACGCACATGTGGCCCGTGTTATGGAAATGGTGCACAGCAACGTCAACCATCCGTCTATCGTAATCTGGTCCTTGGGTAATGAAGCAGGTCCGGGCAAGAACTTTGTGACCGCTTATAATGCATTGAAGGCATTCGACCTTTCCCGCCCTGTCCAGTATGAGCGTAATAATGATATCGTAGATATGGGTTCTAACCAGTACCCTTCCATCGCATGGACGCGCGAAGCTGTAAAAGGCAAGTATAACATCAAATATCCTTTCCACATCTCTGAATACGCCCACTCTATGGGTAATGCCTGCGGTAATCTGGTAGATTACTGGGATGCCATTGAGTCAACCAATTATTTCTGTGGCGGCGCCATCTGGGACTGGGTGGACCAGGCTATGTATAACTATACGTCGGACGGAAAACGCTACTTGGCCTATGGCGGTGACTTCGGTGATACGCCTAATGACGGGCAGTTTGTGATGAACGGTATTGTCTTTGCCGACCTTGAACCCAAGCCTCAATACTACGAGGTGAAGAAGGTGTACCAGCATATCGGTATCAAGGCTTTGGACGTACAGAAAGGCGATTTCGAGATATTCAATAAATATTATTTCAAAGATTTGTCGGAATACCAGGTACGTTGGTCGCTTTATGAAAACGGAAAGGAAGTGAAGGACGGTCAGCTATCCATCGGGCAGGTTGCTCCCCGCAGCCGGGTGACGGTTCATGTCCCCTATGACTATCAGGCATTGAAACCCGGAGCTGAGTATTTCGTAAAAATCCAGTTCCAGCTGAAAGAAGCTGCACCATGGGCTGCACAAGGCTATACAATGGCGGAAGAGCAGATAGCTTTGAAACAGGCAACCGGTTTGCCCGCACTCGGTGAGGCAACAGCGTCTGCCGGTAATTTGGCTGTAGATAAGACAGATGCCCGTCTGACTACGGTTAAGGGTGACGGTTTTGAGGCTCGTTTTGACATGCAGACCGGAACTGTCTATAGCTTGAAGTATGGCGACAAGACTATTATATCCGATGGCAACGGTCCCCAGCTGGATGCTTTCCGCGCCTTTACCAATAATGATAACTGGGTTTATACAAGCTGGTTTGAGAATGGATTGCATAATCTGAAGCATAAGGCTACGAGTGGCAAGGTGATGCAACGCCCGGACGGTGCCGTGATACTGGCGTTCACTGTTGAGTCACAAGCTCCGAACGCGGCCCGTATTCTTGGCGGAACTTCCAGCGGAAAGAATAAGATAGAAGAACTGACCGGACAGAAATTCGGTGAGAATGACTTTAAGTTCACTACCAACCAAATATGGACCGTTTACCGTGACGGTTCCATCGAGTTGCAGGCAGGCATTGCTTCCAATCGCTCCAGCCTGGTGTTGCCCCGTTTGGGCTATGTGATGAAAGTACCCGGAAAATACGAGAACTTCACCTATTATGGCCGTGGTCCTGTTGAAAACTATCCGGATCGTAAGACTGGGCAGTTTATTGAATTGTACCGCACGAAGGTAGCCGATGAGTTTGTCAACTTCCCCAAACCGCAAGATATAGGCAATCATGAAGAGGTGCGTTGGTGTGCATTGACCGACAATGCCGGATGCGGCGCGCAGTTTATTGCTGACGGGCAGATGTCGGTGGCAGCTCTGCAACATTCGGCTGTCGATATGATTCTTGCCGGACATCCTTACCAGCTTCCGGCCGCTACCGATACTTACCTGCACCTGGATTGGGGAGTGACCGGTCTGGGTGGCAACAGTTGCGGCCAAGGTGGTCCGCTGGTGCACGACAGGGTGTTTGCCGGACAGCATTTCTTCGGATTCACCATCCGGCCGGCTTCCCAAGACCTGTCATCTGCGGCTTTGGTTTCGGCAGGTGGAGAGATTCCCTTGAATATCATCCGTGACAGAAAGGGTGAAGTGACGATTGTCGCTCCCCGGGAGGATGTTGAAATCTGCTATACGCTTGGAAAGAACAAGAAAGTGCAACAGTTCACCGCACCGATTCCAATGCGTGACGGAGGTACCATTACAGCTTGGTTCAAGTCTGCACCGGAGCTTAAGACAGTGATGACATTCGACAAGATAGAGAACATACAGGTGGAAGTGGTGAATGCCAGCAGCCAAGAGTCGGGTGGTGGAGAGGCTTCCCATCTGGTAGATGGTGATCCGGGTTCTATCTGGCATACCATGTACTCGGTTACTGTTGCCAAATATCCGCACTGGGTCGATCTGGATGCCGGAGAGGTACGTACCATTAAGGGATTCACGTACTTGCCCCGCCAGGACAGCAGTAACGGTAATGTAAAGAATTACAATATCCAGGTCAGCATGGATGGACAGAATTGGAGTGAACCGGTTGCTCAAGGCAGTTTTGCCAACGACCGCAAAGAGAAAAGCGTTCATTTTGACAAACCTGTAAAAGCGCGTTTCGTCCGTTTTGTTGCTCTTAGCGAACAATCCGGTCAAGATTACGCATCGGGAGCCGAATTATCTATTTTGGCAGAATAAAATAAAAAAAAGGAAATAGTTCAGTGAAGGCATGCTAAAAAGGCATGCCTTTTCTGTTTCTTCTCCTTGAAAACCTCTATTTTTGCAAACTAATGAATAAACTTCTGGTATGAATAAGTCTGAAAAGCGGGTATTAGTAGGTATGAGTGGCGGTATAGACAGCACTGCCACTTGTCTGATGTTGAAAGAGCAGGGCTATGAAATAGTGGGGCTTACCATGTGGGTGTGGGGAGACAAACCTGTTGACGCATGCGAGCTTGCCGAAAGTATGGGGATTGGGCATTACATTGCTGATGAACGTGATGCTTTCCGCCGGATAATAGTACAGGATTTTATTGATGAATATCGCCAAGGCCGTACGCCCAACCCCTGTGTCATGTGCAATCCTATGTTCAAGTTCCGCATCCTTATGGAATGGGCGGACAAGTTGGGATGCAAGTATATCGCTACCGGGCATTATACGCGTCTGGAGGAGATAGACGGCAAAGTGTATATCATAGCCGGGGACGATGACAAGAAAGACCAGTCTTATTTCCTTTGGCGGTTGGGGCAGGATGTGTTGAAGCGTTGTATCTTCCCGTTGGGTACCTATACAAAACCGCAGGTGCGCGGATATTTGCGTGACAAAGGATACGCTGTCAAGGCAGAAGAAGGTGAAAGCATGGAAGTTTGCTTTATCAAAGGGGATTATCGGGACTTCTTGAAAGAACATTCTCCGGAGATAGACCGTGAAATAGGGCCGGGATGGTTTGTCAATTCCGAAGGTGTCAAGTTGGGTGAGCACAAAGGATATCCCTATTATACCATCGGACAACGTAAAGGACTTGAAATAGCTTTGGGAAAGCCCGCTTATGTGCTGAAAATCAATCCGCTGAAGAATACGGTTATGTTAGGTGATGCCGAACAGTTGAAGACGCGCCATATGCTGGTCGAACAGGAAAAGCTGACAGACGAGCGGGAGGTCTTTGAAAGTAAGGAACTCACGGTACGTATCCGGTATCGCAGCAAGCCTATTCCCTGTACTGTCAGACGTCTGGAAGACGGGCGCCTGCTGGTGTGCTTTCAAGTGGAGGCGTCGGCCATTGCTCCGGGACAGTCCGCCGTGTTCTATATCGGCCGCAGGGTGGTGGGAGGATCGTTTATCGCTTCCCAGAGAGGAATCGGAATGTATATCGCAGAAAATAATTAAAAAAGAATATATGAAGAAACAACTTTTTCTTTTAGCTCTTACACTGTTTGCGGCAGGTGCGCATGCGCAGCAGGACACGTTGAAATACCGTATCAGTCTTAAAGACAAGGCGGCCACCGTTTATTCATTGGATCATCCGGAGGCATTCTTGTCCGAAAAGGCCATTGCGCGCCGCCAGAAACAGCATTTGCCGATAGATTCGACGGATTTGCCGGTATGCCGTAAGTATGTGGATGAAATCCGCAGACAGGGCGTCCATATTGTAGTGACCGGGAAATGGGAGAATTTTGTCACAGTCTCCTGCAATGACTCTACATTGATAGACCGTATTGCGGCATTGCCTTTCGTACGTACTACGGAAAAAGTATGGATGGCTCCTCCGGCAGACAAGCCAAGCATGTCAACCGGCCGTGATTCCCTGGTCAACAATCCTGCGGTTCATCCGGACAGCATTTATGGTCTTGCCGTCAGTCAGATTCAGCTCAGCAAGGGTGACAAGTTACATGACGCCGGCTTTAAGGGGCAGGGCATGACAATCGCAGTGATTGATGCCGGTTTCCATAATGCCGACAAAATTACAGCCATGCGGAATATCCGTGTCTTGGGAACGAAAGACTTCGTCAATCCGCAGTCTGATATCTACGCGGAAAGCAGCCACGGCATGATGGTGTTGTCGTGCATCGGCATGAATCAGCCGGATATAATGACCGGTACAGCTCCCGAGGCTTCTTTTTGGTTGCTTCGCAGTGAAGACGAGTATTCGGAGCACCTGGTTGAACAGGACTATTGGGTTGCCGCCGTGGAGTTTGCCGATAGTGTGGGAGTGGACGTTCTTAACACTTCATTGGGATATTATACGTTCGACGATAAATCAAAAGATTATAAATACCGTGAGTTGGACGGACATCATGCATTAATGTCCCGCCAAGCGTCACGTATTGCGGACAAAGGGATGGTGCTGGTTTGCAGTGCGGGAAATTCGGGAATGGGCTCCTGGAAAAAGATCACCCCTCCGGGAGACGCGGAAAATGTGATAACAGTGGGGGCCATTGACAAAAAGTCTGTGCTGGCGCCTTTCTCTTCCATCGGAAACACTGCGGACAACCGGATAAAGCCCGATGTAGTGGCGGTAGGCTTGGGCGCGGACGTGATAGGGACGAGCGGCAACCAGAGCAAGGCGAACGGAACCTCTTTTTCTTCGCCAATCATGTGCGGTATGGTAACTTGCCTCTGGCAGGCCTGCCCGGATTTGACCGCAAAGGAAATTATCCGGATTGTGAGACAGGCGGGCGACCGCTCCGGCTTTCCGGACAATATCTACGGTTACGGTGTGCCCGACATGTGGAAAGCCTATCAGACTTATAAAGAAATGGGTAAATAAACCTGTTTCGGCCGACCCGCCCGTAATGGGAAATAGTTTCAGTCGTTATGGGAAATGGTTTCAGTCGTTATGGGAAATGATTTCAGTCGTTATGGGATTCGGGTTCCCATTACGGAGATTATGGTGGAACTTTGGTTCCCTACTTAACTATTAAGCCGCATTATTTATAAACAGATGATAATGGACGCTTTATCACTATATGACTTGAATGCTTTGGTACGCCGCAGCATAGAGCAGTGCCTGCCGGATGAATTTTGGGTGCAGGCCGAACTGAGCGACGTGCGTACCGGCAATACGGGGCATTGTTACTTGGAATTCGTACAAAAAGATCCCCGTGGCAACAATTTGATAGCTAAAGCCCGTGGAACCGTATGGGCCAATGTGTTCCGCCTGTTGAAACCTTATTTTGAGGAGGCTACCGGGCAGGCTTTTGTTGCGGGCATCAAGGTGCTGGTGCAGGTCACGGTCAGCTTCCATGAACTTTACGGATACAGCCTCACCGTACAGGACATTGACCCTACCTATACATTGGGTGATATGGCGCGCCGCCGCAGGGAAATCCTGAAACAGCTTGAGGAGGAAGGAGTGCTCACGCTCAATAAGGAGTTGGAAATGCCCCGTTTGCCGCAGCGCATAGCTGTCATATCTTCGCCTACAGCTGCCGGATACGGTGATTTCTGCCATCAGTTGCAGAACAATCCCCGCGGCTTCTGTTTCTATACCGAACTGTTCCCGGCCTTGATGCAGGGCGACCGTGTGGAAGAGTCGGTCTTGTCGGCTCTCGACAAGATAAACGCCCGCCTGCCGGAGTTCGATGCAGTGGTCATTATCCGTGGCGGAGGCGCCACCTCCGACCTTTCCGGCTTCGATACCTACTTGCTTGCTGCCGCCTGCGCACAGTTTCCTTTACCCATTATCACCGGAATCGGCCACGAACGGGACGATACGGTATTGGATTCGGTGGCGCATACCCGTGTGAAGACTCCTACGGCAGCCGCCGAGTTTCTGATAGATTCCATGAACAATGCTGCGGATGAGCTGGAAATGTTAGCTGCCCGTCTGCAGGAAAGCGTCCGGACCCGTTTGCTGCAGGAACAGCGGAAACTGGCTGCTTACCGAGACCGCATTCCTTCCGCCGCGTATCGTCGCATATCCGCCGCAAAACTGGCTTTGCTTACTGCCCGGAAAGATATGGCACAGGTCGTGACCTCTTCTTTGTCCCGCCATCGCCATCGTCTGGAACTATTGCAGCAGCGGTTGGCAGACGTCTCGCCCGAAAAGCAACTGGCCCGCGGCTACAGCATCACTTTAAAAGACGGGAAAGTAGTGAAAGATGCCGGTTTGCTGCGCGAAGGCGATGAAATCACCACCCGCCTCCACAAAGGAGAAGCAACCTCCATCATAAATCGAAAGGTGAAAGTGTAAATTCATAATTTAAAATTCCTCATGGTATCCAAGAAAAAAGAAACTTACTCCGAAGCCATGGCGCGTCTGGAGAAAATAGTCAGTCAGATCGACAATAATGAACTGGAGATAGATGCGCTTGCCGAAAAGATAAAGGAAGCGAATGAGATTATTGCGTTTTGTAGCGACAAATTGACCAAAGCCGACCGGGAAATTGAAAAATTACTGTCGGAGAAGCGGGAATGTGAAGAATAAAAGCTATTTTTGTTGCAAAATGTACATAATAAGGTAACTAATACTTTGAGATATGAAAGAATTGGATTGGGCTAATCTGCCGTTCGGATATATGAAGACAGATTACAATGTGAGAATTTACTATCGTAACGAACAGTGGGGCGAACTGGAAGTTTGCAGTGAGGAAACCATTCCCATGCACATGGCCGCTACTTGCCTGCACTACGGACAGGAAGCTTTTGAAGGCTTGAAGGCTTTCCGCGGCAAGGACGGAAAGGTCCGCGTTTTCCGTTTGGAAGAGAATGCTGCCCGTCTGCAATCCACTTGCCGGGGTATCTTGATGCCCGAACTTTCTACCGAACGTTTCAAGGAAGCCATTCTGAAGGTAGTAAAACTGAATGAGCGTTTCATTCCTCCTTACGAATCGGGTGCCTCTTTGTATATCCGCCCGCTGCTCATCGGAACCGGCGCGCAGGTGGGGGTACATCCTGCCCAGGAATACCTGTTTGTTGTTTTTGTAACACCGGTGGGACCCTACTTCAAAGGCGGATTCTCTACCAATCCGTATGTCATTATCCGCGAGTTCGACCGTGCCGCGCCTCTTGGAACAGGCATTTATAAGGTAGGCGGTAATTATGCCGCCAGTTTGCGTGCCAATAAGAAAGCGCACGATTTGGGTTACGCCTGTGAATTCTACTTGGATGCCAAAGAAAAGAAATACATGGATGAGTGCGGTGCCGCCAATTTCTTCGGTATCAAGGATAATACCTATATCACCCCGAAATCTACCTCCATTCTTCCGTCCATCACCAACAAGAGTCTGATGCAGCTGGCAGAGGATATGGGCATGAAGGTGGAACGTCGTCCGGTTCCCGAAGAAGAACTGCTGACTTTCGAAGAGGCGGGGGCTTGCGGTACTGCCGCTGTCATCAGCCCCATCGAACGTATTGATGATGTGGAAAACGGAAAGTCTTACGTCATTTCCAAGGACGGCAAACCGGGACCGGTATGCACGAAGCTGTACAATAAGTTGCGTGCCATCCAATACGGTGACGAACCCGATACTCATGGTTGGGTAACCATCGTGGAGTAGCATATGGGCTAAAGATTACAACCCTTGTTGAAAATACGGTTTACAGTAAGGGACTACAGGGAGAGCACGGGCTTTCCCTGCTTGTTGATACAGGGGAGCGGATCTCATCCGTGCGGTGCAGGAACTTGATGCCATCGCCCGTTTTTTTGAGACGCGTCTGTCCGGGAAGTTGGGCGTTTGCCATTGCACGGGCATTGATAACCATGCATGGTTTCAACAATATTTTAGTGACCGCGTATCCTATAATCATACCGGTCGGGTAGAAATACTTTAATACACGTAAATGGGAAAAAATAAATTAGAGAAGTTTGCCGATATGGCGGGTTATCCGCACGTTTTTGAGTATCCGTATTCCGTGGCAGATAACGTGCCGTTCGGGATGAGGGGAAACTGGCATGAACGGTTTTTTAAGAATGACCATCCTATCGTATTGGAATTGGGCTGTGGTCGTGGAGAATATACGGTAGGATTGGGACGGATGTTTCCCGGCAAGAACTTTATCGGAGTGGATATAAAGGGTGCCCGTATGTGGACAGGAGCTACGGAATCATTGGAGGCGGGCATGACGAATGTGGCTTTTCTGCGTACGAATATAGAAATCATCGACCGTTTCTTCGCGCCGGGTGAGGTCAGCGAGATTTGGCTTACCTTTTCTGACCCGCAGATGAAGAAGGCTACCAAACGCCTAACTTCCACTTACTTTATGGAGCGTTATCGCAAGTTCCTGGTGGACAACGGTATTGTCCATTTGAAGACTGACAGTAATTTCATGTTCACTTATACCAGATATATGATTGAAAAGAACGGGCTGCCGGTCCGGGTTATGACGGAAGACCTTTATCACTCCGGTATGGCCGACGATATTCTCAGTATCAAGACCTATTATGAACAACAATGGCTGGATCGTGGCTTGAACATAAAATACATCAAGTTCTGCCTTCCGCAGGCCAGCGAACTGCAAGAGCCGGACGTGGAAATAGAACTGGACGAATACCGCAGCTACAACCGCAGCAAGCGCAGCGGTCTCCAGACCAGCAAATAACAAACTTTAATCGAAAATAAAATGACTCTTTATCCTAAACTGATTTTGGACGCACTGGCCACAGTGCGCTATCCCGGTACCGGCAAGAACCTCGTCGAGGCTGAAATGGTAGCCGACAATCTGCGTATCGACGGGATGAAAGTCAGCTTCTCGCTGATATTCGAGAAACCGACAGACCCGTTTATGAAATCCATGGTAAAAGCTGCCGAGACAGCCATACATACGTATGTCTCCCCTGAAGTAGAGGTGACTGTTGCTACGGAAAGCCGCCAGGCGGCACGTCCCGAGGTTGGTAAGCTGCTTCCTCAGGTGAAGAATGTGATAGGGGTTTCCTCCGGCAAAGGTGGTGTCGGCAAATCGACCGTCGCTGCCAACCTTGCTGTGTCTTTGGCAAAGTTGGGCTACAAGGTAGGCTTGTTGGATGCCGATATCTTCGGGCCGTCCGTGCCCAAGATGTTCCAGGTGGAAGATGCCCGTCCGGTGGCTGAACATATTGGCGGACGTGATTTGATTGTTCCCATTGAGAAGTATGGCATCAAGTTACTGTCCATCGGTTTCTTTGTTGATCCGGACCAGGCTACCCTGTGGCGTGGCGGTATGGCAAGCAATGCCTTGAAGCAGCTGATTGGTGATGCCAACTGGGGAGAACTTGATTATTTCCTGATAGACCTTCCTCCCGGAACCAGTGATATCCATTTGACGGTGGTACAGACGTTGGCCATGACAGGTGCCATTGTTGTCAGCACTCCGCAAGCGGTGGCGCTGGCAGATGCCCGCAAAGGAATCAATATGTTTACCAATGACAAAGTAAATGTACCGATTCTTGGTTTGGTGGAGAATATGGCTTGGTTCACGCCTGCTGAATTGCCCGAGAACAAATACTATATTTTCGGCAAGGAAGGGGCCAAGAAGCTGGCGGAAGAGATGAATGTACCGTTGCTCGGGCAAATACCTATCGTGCAAGGCATTTGCGAAAGCGGTGATAGCGGCACTCCGGTTGCCTTGGATGAGAATACGGTTACAGGACGTGCTTTCCTGCAGTTGGCGGCCGCTGTAGTCCGTCAGGTAGATCGCCGGAATGTAGAACTGGCACCTACCCAGATTGTAGATGTACATAAATAAATATGGAAAAGGAGCATTTGCCTCGTATGGCATCTGCTCCTTTTCTCATTGAATTTACCGGAAGAGAAAGCTTATTGCAACCTGAACATAATCGGCACTGAATATTTCACGTTGACAGGTTGCCCTTTTTGGGTTCCGGGCTTCCATTTAGGCATGGAGCCGATGACCCGGATGGCTTCAGCGTCGAGAAGCGGATGCACGGGTCTGGTAACCTTGGGTACGGTAATGTTTCCTTCCTTGTTGATGATCATTTCTACGATGATTTTTCCTTGCACCCCTGCTTTCTGGGCTTCTGTCGGATATTTGAGGTTTCTGGCGATGTATTGCATCATGCCTTGTACTCCACCCGGGAATTCCGGCATGTGTTCCACCACTTCAAATACGTCTCCTTCCACTTTAGCATTGGGTGTGGATGGCTTGTAAGCCACGGCGACGATTTCTTCCAGTTGGGTGTTGACCGGTGCGTAGGCCGGTTCCCCCTTGGCATCTTCCGGCAGCTTGAACATGACAGGTACTGTAAACCTTGCTTTTACGGCTTTTCCACGTTGGGTTCCGGGTTTCCATTTGGGCATGGCGCTTATCACCCGGATGGCTTCTTTGTCCAAAGCCGGATCAATTCCGCGAGCTATCTGGGGCTGGATGATACTGCCGTCTTTGTCCACTACAAATTTTACGACAACCCGTCCTTGGATACCTGCCTTTTGAGCTTCTACCGGATACTTGAGGTTCTTGCTCAAATATTTTATAAGCCCGTCCATGCCACCGTCTGTAAATTCCGGTGACACTTCTACCACTTCAAAAATGACGTCTTCGGGGATGGAGTCATTCGTATGGGTGATAGCCTTTGGGGTTGGTTCCATACTGGTATCTACCGCTTCTATGACTTCGGTAGCAAGCTGCTTTGTGGTACGTGCCACGGCCTCAATATTACTGATAATCATAAGTAAGACTGCTAAGGGAAGAAACATCAGGTACTTGGTTCTTCCTATTTCTTTCGTTCTTTTTTTGTTCATCATCTTGATGCGTTTTTTTAATGGTAAAACATTGAAACTATTATAGATAGTTGCTGCAGCCTTATGGTGTGACAGTCCTAGCAGATGATACTGGTAGGCTTTGGAATCATAACCGTTTTCCAATACGCGGGCATCGGCCATATATTCCAGATTGGTACGGATTTCCCGTTTCATGAGCCAGGCAAATGGATTGAACCAACATAGAATGCAAACCAGTTCGCTGATAATGACATCTATGGAATGCCATTGGCGGGCATGTGTCTGTTCATGAGTCAATATTTCATTGAATTCCTCTTCGGTGTGCGAAGACGGATAGATAAAAATCCAGTGAAAGAAAGAAAAAGGCCCTCCTTCCCGGGAAAGTAAATGTATGTTAGAGCCGCCTATCCGTACTGTACGGCAACGACAAGCCAAACGGATGATGCCTGCCAGTTGAATAAAGAAACGTATAATCAGAAATGCCACACCGCCCCAATAGGCAAAGGTTGCAGCTTTCCGGATCATGTTTTTCCAATCGATTGTCGTTTGGGGGCTTACGGTAAATTCCGGCAACACTACATTGGCATAAAGATCTACCATTGCCACCATCGGTTTTTGTTCCGTAATCCACGTTTGTATGTTCAGTAACGGGACTGCGGCTGAAATGGCGAAGAAGCAGAGCAATGCGGTCCGGCGCCAGCCAAAAAACGTGTCTTTGTAGAAAAACAGACGATAGAATGCATAGAACAATGCTATCGCTACGTTCACTTTCAGAAAATAGGCTAACATGTTTACTCCTTTCCTTTTTCTATCATATCTATGATGTCTTTCAGGTCATTGGTTGAGATTTTTTGTTCTTTGGCAAAAAAGGACACCATTTCCTTATAAGAGTTTTCAAAATAATTGCGTACAAAACCACTCATGAAAGTGCGTTTGTATTCGCTTTCACGAATCAGTGGAGTATATTGATAGGTATTGCCTACACGTGTAGCGCGGACATATTGTTTGCGTTCCAGATTCTTCACGATGGAGGCTACGGTTGTGTAAGGCGGCACCGGCTTTTTATATTTAGCCACAATGTCTTTCACGAAGCAACTGTCCAATTCCCAGATGTAGAGCATTGCTTCCTCTTCTTGTATCGTTAACTTTTCCATGGATAAAGTGTTTAAATGAATTCATTGCAAAGCTACGAATGTTTCGTAAATGTGCAAGCGCTAATGTGTTAAATGATATGAAAGGGCTTAAAAACAATGCGGTAACAAATTTAATATCTGATTCATATTATTTAATAATATATTTCTATAACTTTGTTCTAAAATATGCATAGTAAAGGTAATTTGTGACAAAGGAGTATTAATGCATTTTCGGAATCAGATAGGCACTATGGATGAACGTTCTTTTCAACGGTTTGTCGAATCATATTCAAATGATTTGCTTTATTATGCACAGTATCTCGTTCATTCCAAAGAGGCGGCCGAGGAGATTGTAAGCGATGTCTTCTTTGAGGTTTGGCAAAACAGGGATAAATTACCTGAAATTAAGCGGGAAAAAGTATGGTTACTGACCATTACCCACAATAAAGCTATTTCCTATTTACGTAAAAAAGAACATTTTATCTCTTCCGTCAATTGGGAGGAGGTGGGAGAACATAGTATACCTGCAGACGTGCAGACTCCGGACGAACGGTTGATTAGCAGGGAAGAAATGAAACGGATTAATAATATCATCAATAACTTGCCGCCCCGGTGCAAACAGGTCTTTGTGTTGGCTAAGATAGAAAAGCTGCTTTATAAAGATATTGCCGATATTTTAGGAATTTCGGTAAAAACAATTAATGTGCACGTATCCAAGGCTTTAGAACTGATATCAGAGGCTCTGAAAAAATAATTCAGAAAAAAAACGTATTTAAGATAGGAGATTTTTTTTAAAACTGCGTCATATTAATACACTGTCATTATACATGGAAGACAATAGAAAAGAAGAAAGTAATAGGTATGAAACGCTGGCATCTTTTTTGGATGACCGTTCTGTGATTCCCGGCGAAACTGATTCTCGGCTGGAAGAAGAAGCACGGAAGCTGACTTTTTTATGGGATGAATGCGAGCCGTCCCGATTGGATACCGGGGAGGTTTGGAATAAAACACTCGCAAAAATAAGGAGAGAGGAAGCGAAAAAGGCAATTCATGCCAAGAGACGTCCTGCCTTTATATTTATTGGTGGATGGGTAGCGGCATCTTTGGCCATTTTATTGGGGTTCGTCTACTTCCTTGACCAGAGACATGTAGAGGATGAAAAAGGAAGAATGGAGCAGTTTATGCTTGCCAATGCTGCTGACGATGATGTGGATGAAGTTACTTTGGTCGTTTCGGACAAGAAGAAAATAGAAATAGCCAATAATTCCAAAGTGGCTTATACTTCAGCAGGGCAGGTCCAGGTTAATTCTGCCCAATTGGATGAGGCTGTAGCAATGGATGAGACCGTGGCGGAAGAAAAAGAAGAGGAATATAACCGGATAATTGTACCGAAGGGACGTCGCTCTATGATTGTGCTTGCTGATAACAGTAAGATTTGGATTAATTCCGGCAGTAAAGTCATTTATCCACGTACGTTCAGTACTGGTAAAAGACAAATTTTTGTCGAAGGAGAGGTCTTTTTGAAAGTGGCCCGTAACGAGACGAAACCTTTTGTTGTAAGTACCTCTGCTTTTGAGGTCGAGGTACTTGGAACCTCTTTCAATATCTCTGCACATAAAGGAAGCAGCCAGGCAGACGTAGTATTGGTTGAGGGTGCGGTAGATGTGAAAGATCATTTGGAACGGCATATTAAAATGCAGCCAAATGAACGGGTGGAGTTGAATGAAGCGGGTATTGCAAAGAAGGAGAGTGTAAATGCTCTTGACTATATACATTGGGTAGATGGTGTATGGGTGCTGGATGGGAAACCATTGAAAGAAGTTATCCGGTATCTGGTTGACTATTATGGGCGGCCAATCCATTGTGATCCTTCTGTTGAAAATGAACTCTGTTATGGAAAGTTATTCTTGAATGAAGAATTAGACAAAGTTTTGGAATCAATCAGGCAAACTTTACCCGAGGTTTTGTCTGCCCGGAAAGATGTTGTTTATATAAATAATAATGAATGAAAAGCATGGTGTTAACTTTTAAATTATTTGGAATGAAAAAATAAAAGGAAAATAGAAACAATTTTGTTAAGAAACGGCCGGACAATACTCCCAATATCATCCGGCCTGGAGTGATTTTAATTAGAACTATTTTTAGTAACCAAAATCAGTACGAAAGTATGAAAAAGAAGACGACTTCTAGTCGGATGAAGGGGTATTTTATATCTCTTTATCTATTAATTAGTGTTTTTTTAGTTATGGAGGGTACATTGTTCCCTCTTTATGCCGTAAATAATCGCGGTGCTGAAAGCGGGCAGAAAGTGACAACTGCACAAACAGTGAAAGATGTGTTTAATTTTATTGAACGAAACAGTGATTTTGTCTTTTTGTATTCCAAAGGTGTTCTGTCAGAATTGGAGAAGAAGATTTCCATGAATATGAGTGGGAAAAAAGCAGAGGAAATCTTGAAAGAACTTTCTTCTGTAGCAGGGCTGGAATTTAAAATAAACGACCGGCAAGTTACTGTGGTAAAAGCCTCTACCCCACAACCTCAAGCGGTAAATCAAGAAATCAAAGTAACCGGACAGGTGTTTGACGAATTGGGTGAAACCATTCCGGGAGCTAATGTTACTGTAAAAGGCAATGCCGGTATTGGTACAGTGACCGACATGGATGGGAATTTCACATTGAATGTTTCTAAGGGGGCAACTTTAGTTGTATCATTTATTGGGTATGCGCCGTATGAGTATGTAGTAAAAGGAACGGAGAAAGTTATCGTGAAACTGGCTCCTGATGCGCAGGCATTGGATGAAGTCGTGGTAGTAGGCTATGGCATGCAGCGTAAAAGTTCTATTACAGGCTCCATCTCTTCTATTAAATCAGAAAAGCTGAAAGATGTTACTACTCCGAGTGTAGCTAATATGCTGCAAGGCAAAGTAGCAGGTGCTGTGGTTGCTCCTACATCGGGAAGGCCTGGTGATGGTGTTAGTATCCGTGTGCGTGGTATAGGCTCTATTCGTGGAAATGTAGAACCGCTGTGGGTCATTGACGGTGTGGTTGGTAGCTCTTCTTCAGAACTGAATCCCAATGATATTGAAACCATTTCTATTTTAAAAGATGGTTCGGCTACGGCGCTTTACGGTTCGCGTGGCGCTAATGGAGTCATTCAGGTAACTACTAAACGTGCTGCTACAGGGGTGTCTCAGATTGATCTTTCAGCTAAGTTTGGTGTATCTCAGCTGCAAAAAGGGAATCTGGAGATGATGTCAGGTGCTGAATATTATGATTATGTATCTACCGCTTATCAAAATGCGGGGACATTGGAGGCACAAACCTGGTTACAGCCTTACCTGAAAGAGCGTAATTTCGATTGGTGGGATTATGCAACACAGAGTGCTCCGACGCAGAATTATAACATTGGTTATCGATATGGAAACGATAGGATCAGATCGTATGTATCGGGTGACTATTATACAGAGGAGGGTACAATAAAAGGGTTTGATTATGACCGTTTTACTTTCCGCTCAAATACGGATTACATTGTAAACAAGCGTTTGACATTGAAAGCTAAAATAGCGGCTAGTTACCGTGAGACATTTAATCAGGAACACTCGTTGGCTTATACCAGTTATGTGCCGTGGGATACTCCTTGGGACTCTCAAGGTAATTTGAAAAAAGGTAGTGAAGGTACACCGACGGGCGATGCGGCTCTTACTGCCAATCCGGATGACTACTGGTATTCTGATGGTGGCTCAAATTATGCTTACGATCGTCATCTGAACTGGAGTAAAAGTCGTAGCAATGGAGTTGATCTAGGGGTAGGTTTTGATTATAAAATATTTGACTGGCTTACGTTTGAATCCAACAATAGAATAGGTTTCACCAATAATTATTCAAATTCATATGTGGATCCTAATAGCCGTTCGGGTTCAGGAACCAATGGTTCTTATTATGATGCAGAGAATAATAGCCGTTCTATTTACGCTAGCCAGTTGTTACGTTTTCTGAAAACGTTTGGTGATAAGCATGAAATCAATGCTTATTTAGGTTATGATTATGATGAATATCGCTATTGGGATCTTAGTGCTACTGCTTATAAAATTTTCCAAGGGGCTGAAATTATTAATGCGGGAGCTGATGATCCTGAAGCGGCCGGTACTAAATATGAAAAGAAAAATGCTGCCTTATATCTGAATGTCAATTACTCGTTTGATAGTAAATATTTGCTGCAAGGTATGATTCGCAGGGATGGCTCTTCCCTGTTTGGCCGTGATAAGCGTTGGGCTACATTCTGGTCAATCGGTGCCGGCTGGAATATGCATAAAGAGAGTTTTATCAGTGAATTGGGGTGGATTAACGAATTGAAGCCTCGCATCTCATATGGTATCAGTGGCAACCAGCCAGGCGGAGCTTATGAATGGGCTACAGTATTTGGATATACTTCACAATATGCAAATGAAATAGCCTTCTTGTCTAATTACCAAGGTAATCCGGACCTCTCATGGGAAGAGACTGCCAACTTGGATTTTGGTTTGGATATTCGTTTGTTTGATCGTTTGAACATTACTTTTGATGCTTATCTGAAAAAGGTGAAGAATCTGATTTATTTGCGGCATCTTTCGGCTGTGACGGGATTTAATCGTCAGACAGCCAATAATGGTAAAATGAAGAACTCCGGTATTGAATTGACTGTAACCCCTGAAATTATTAGGACAAAAGACTGGTATTGGGATATAAGTTTCAATATGGGGTATAATCATAATGAGGTAACCTATATGCCCGATGGCGATGACCTTACTATGCAAGCCGTTGCTGTAGGCTATCCTTATCTGAACTGGTATATGCAAGAATGGGCCGGGGTAGATGCTATGACCGGAAAGCCATTGTGGTTTAAGGTGGATGAGACAACCGGTGAGAAGACGGTTACAAGTAATTATAATGAGGCTACCCGTGTTTTGCTGGACGCTTCACCTACTCCTAAGGTCAATGGGGGTGTCAGCACAAATCTTTCTTGGAAGGGTTTGTCGTTAAATGCTAACTTTACTTTCAGTGCAGGTGCGAAGATATATAACGGCATGCGTGCGGGGTCTCTTGACCGAGACGCTGAACGTCCGTCTCAACCGGCAATGAAGCTGGCTGATGGCTGGAGTCGTTGGGAAAAGCCGGGGGATATTGCAACACATCCGCAGTTGATTGCCGGTGGTAATAACGATGCGGCAAATACTTCTACAAGATATTTGGAAAATGGAGACTATTTCAAATTGAAATCTCTTACACTTTCTTATAATCTACCTAAAAAATGGTTGGATCCATTGAAAGTGAAAGGAGCTAACGTCAGTGTCGGCGGTGAGAACCTGTTTACAATAACTAAATTCTCAGGACAAGATCCGGAAATCTTGTTGTCTTCAGAATATAATGGAAGTGCAAGTAGCTATGGATATCCTACAGTGAGACGCTTTACCGTAGGATTGAGCGTTAATTTTTAAGTATGATAAAAAATGAATGAAGCTATGAAAATAAAATATGGATTAGGTACTTTAATGGTACTTTCCGGCTTGGCAAGTTGCAGCTTGGATGTGAATATGTATGATGGCGTGACTGGAGAAGATGTGACTTCCCGGAATATTGTAGAGTTGTCGCAAGGTAGTTACAGTATGCTGAAGTATGATGGAGGTTTAATCGATTACGGATATTATTTTTGGGCATACGGTGCTGATGACTTGTCTTGGGGAGGAACATCTACTGACTCTAAATACAATCTTTATGACTATAGCCGTAATATTGCCAGTTCTACAACAGAATATGCTTGGGAATTAGGCTATCGCACGATTGGTAATTGCAATCGAGTAATCGAGATGGGGGTAGATTTGGGAGACAACATAACCAATGAAGAGAAAGTTTTAGTAGGTGAAAACTACTATCTGCGGGCTTTGTGTTATTTTCTGTTGGTGAATGAGTTTGCACAGCCCTATTCTAATAATCCGACACAAAATCCAGGCTTGCCTTTGAAGTTGACCAGTGATCCGAATGATTTGCCGGAAAGTCGTTCCACGGTAGCGGCTGTTTATGAGCAGATAGTGAAGGACTTGGAAGATGCTATCAGTTATATGACGTTGTCCCAGGGCATGTCTTCCAAGAACAGTTGTTATGCGACTAAAGAAGCCGCTGAAGCTCTATTGGCAAGAGTATATCTTTATATGGAAAATTGGGAGGGGGCTTGGAACATGGCTAATAATGTCATAGAATCCGGTAGATTCCAGTTACTGCAGGGTGATGATTATTCCATTTACTCCCAGTTTGTGCCAGAAGAAAATTCAGAAACTATTTTTGCGGTTCGCCGTACAAAGCTGAAAGATGATGGAGGATATGGAAGAATGGGAGGCTTGTATGTTCGTGTGAATAGCAGCGGCTGGGAGGAAATGTATGCTTCTTCTCGTTATCTGGAATTACTTGAACTTCATGTGGATAAAAGTGGATTTCCTGTAGATTTACGTAGCAACTTTATTACTAAAAGGTATGTGGAGGATGGTTCAAATACGGACTTGTATCCTGTTACAGGTAATCCTAACGGGAGTTATAAGGACTGGACATTTGCCTATGCCGTTAAGTCATCAGGAAACAATGCCAATTATGAATATCGCCAAATAACTGTTAGCAAACAAGCAGATGGCAGTTATAGGATGAGTGACACGGATGCGTCCTCCTTTCAGAGTGCTGTAGTTCAGACTGAATCCTATAACTTGGGAACACGTTATTACGTAGTAGCAAACGATGGTACCAAATACATCGGCCGTATTGAGCCGAGAGTCTATGATGCTAAGACGCTTCGGCAGAAAGAAACTCAGTTCTTGGTGTATGCTATTAATAAGTGTTCCTATCAAGAACAATATTACCATTTATGGTCTCCGGTCATTTCACGATTGGCTGAAATGTATCTCATACGTGCAGAAGCTAATTTCGAAAAAGGTGGTGATGATGAACAGACGTTGGCTGACGTGAATGTTCTTCGTCGCAGGGCCGGAATCCCGGAATGGACACTTGATAATATAAAGACAGCAGAAAACGGCCAGCCAAAAGATATTCATAAAATTATCGAAGAAGAACGTATGTTGGAGTTTGCATGGGAGGGATTGCGCCGATTTGACGTATTCCGTTGGCGTCAAACATTGGATCGGAGGTATCCGGGTGGCCATACTTTGAAGCAAGGTGACCGTTATTTGGAAATCCCTTACAATTCACCTTCTGTGTGTGAATTTATTCCACAGGCTCAGTATGATGCATACCCTTATAAGTTGGAACAGAACCCATGATAGAAGAATCAGTTTAGTAACTTTAAAATAGATATACAGATGAAAAATTTATCATATTTAGTATTGTTTTTTTTATCGGTAATCATGTTCGGATGTGCCGAAACAGAACAGCCCTATGTAGGCTATATTGTTGTTGAGCGTGTAGTGGTAGATGCGGCTGCAAATTCAACCGCTACTGTTACGGCAGATACAGATATTTCTTCTCCGATTCTTTTGGAAGTAGATGAGGATGGAGCGGAATGGTGTACTGTTTCTGCCAACGGTAAAGAGATAACTGTCACCGCTACTACAGCCAATACCGGAGAGACTTCTAGGACTGCGACGGTTTATGTAAAATGCGGATACCGTGAAACGGAGTTCACCGTTTTGCAAAAATATGAAGGTCAGACCACTGTTGCTTGTTTTAAAGCTTATGGTGAGATTTAAAGCCACAATTTAGGCTAACCTTATTTACTAAATCGTTTGTAGAGGTGTGTCAAAATAAAGATTTAGAACTGTGTTCTTTTATCAGTTTTGACACACCTCCTTTTTATTGGTAATGATACAAAGTATGGATTGATACTATAGGCAGATAACGATGTATGATTCATCCCAGGCCTGCGTACAGTAGCATCAGCAATGTAAAAGGATGATTCTGTTTCTGGGTGTCTGATGTTTTAATCTGATGGATGAAAGTTGTTTTGTTCTAAATATTGCTTAAAATGATGTTAATGTAATCTACCTTTTATTACCTTTGTGCCCAAACGATGGAAAACGTAGTCCGGTTGCGAATTGTAATCGGCGTTATATATCTAACCTCTAAATTTAAAGTCAAAAGAATGAACGACCTGTTTAGTAATCTGGGAAAGTGGAAAACGGTGCCATTTGCTTTTGCAATGCTTTTTCCGGCTCCCTATCTGGCAACGCAGGCTGTGGGTGGAGAAAAGGACGGCGTTGCAGTGGTGCAGCAAGTCCCCTCTGTCATCAGTGTTGTGAAAATTAATCCGACAACAGTCGAAGTCTTGTTCTCCAATCAACAGCGCATGACGCTTGATTTTTATGGAGACAACATTTTCCGTGTATTTCAAGACAACAACGGAGGCATACTTCGTGACCCCGAAGCAAAACCGGAAGCAAAAATCCTGGTGAGCCGGCCCCGTAAGGATTTGACGCAATTAGCCGTTAAGGATGATGCCGGTTCTATATCTGTCTCTACCGGTAAGGTGAAGGTGGAAATGGATAAGAAAACCGCTTTGATGAAAGTCACCAATCTGCAGACGGGAACCGTTGTGCTGGAAGAAGCTAAGCCTGCCATTTTTGATAAAGAAAGAGTCACTCTGCAGTGGAAGGAACATCCACAGGAATACTTCTATGGCGGGGGCGTGCAGAACGGACGGTTCTCGCACAAGGGGAAAGCCATCTCTATTGAAAACCAGAATAGCTGGACGGACGGTGGAGTAGCCTCTCCCAATCCGTATTATTGGTCAACAAACGGATACGGTATAATGTGGCACACTTTTAAAAGAGGTGTCTATGACTTCGGACGTGAGGAAAAAGGCATCGTGAAGTTGTCCCATCAGACCAATTATCTGGATATCTTCATTATGGTAAATGAGGGTGCCGTACCTTTGTTGAATGATTACTATCAACTGACAGGCCATCCTGTACTGATACCGAAGTTCGGTTTTTATCAGGGGCATTTGAATGCTTATAACCGTGACTATTGGAAAGAAGATGAAAATGGTATCTTGTTTGAGGACGGAAAGCGTTATAAGGAAAGCCAGAAAGACAATGGCGGTATCAAAGAATCGCTGAACGGGGAAAAGAATAATTATCAGTTCTCTGCACGCGCTGTGATAGACCGTTATAAAAATCATGATATGCCTTTGGGCTGGTTGTTGCCCAATGATGGTTATGGAGCCGGCTACGGCCAGACGGAGACCTTGGACGGTAATATCCGCAATTTGAAGGACCTGACGGACTATGCCCACAAAAACGGTGTGGAAATAGGTCTGTGGACACAGTCGGACCTGCATCCCAAAGAAGGTATCAGTGCCCTGTTGCAACGTGATATCGTCAAGGAAGTGCGTGACGCAGGTGTACGTGTGCTGAAAACCGATGTTGCCTGGGTAGGAGCCGGATATTCTTTCGGACTGAACGGCATTACGGACGTGGCGCAGATTATGACATATTATGGCAACGATGCCCGTCCTTTCATCATCTCCCTGGACGGTTGGGCCGGTACACAGCGCTATGCCGGTATCTGGTCGGGCGACCAGACCGGAGGGACATGGGAATATATCCGTTTCCATATCCCTACCTATATCGGTTCGGGGTTGTCGGGTAATCCCAATATATGCTCAGACATGGATGGTATTTTCGGAGGAAAGAATCCGGTGGTGAATACCCGTGATTTCCAATGGAAGACCTTTACTCCCATGCAGCTGAATATGGACGGGTGGGGAGCTAACGAGAAATATCCCCATGCCCTTGGCGAACCGGCTACTTCCATCAATCGTTGGTATCTGAAGTTGAAATCGGAAATCATGCCATACGCCTACAGTATCGCCAAGGAATCTGTGGATGGATTACCTATGATCCGTGCCATGTTCCTGGAATACCCCAATGCTTATACTTTGGGCAAAGCCACACAGTATCAGTTCCTCTATGGCCCGTACTTCCTGGTGGCTCCTGTTTATCAGGCAACCAAGGCCGATGAACAAGGCAATGATATCCGTAACGGCATCTATCTGCCTGAGGGTGAATGGGTAGATTACTTCTCCGGCGAGATGTATCAAGGTGGACGCATCATCAATAGCTATGCCGCACCGCTTTGGAAGTTGCCTGTATTCGTGAAGAACGGAGCTATTATTCCCATGACGTCCCCCAATAACAACGTCAGCGAAACAGCCAAGAATCTGCGTATATACGAACTCTATCCTTATGGGCAGAGCTCATTTACCGAATATGATGATGACGGTACAACTGAAGAATATCGTTCGGGTAAGGGGGTAAGTACCTTGATTGAATCGGTTGCCGGTGAGAAAGGGGATGTGACAGTTACCGTTTATCCGGCCCGGGGGGACTTCAAGGGTTTTGTGAAAGAAAAAGCCACTGAATTCAGAGTCAATGTAACCGAGAAACCTAAAAAGGTTCTGGCAACTGTCGGAAAGAGCAAGGTCAAACTTGTGGAAGCAGGCAGCATGGATGAATTCCTTCAGAAAGAGAATGTCTATTTCTACGATGCCAAGCCTGACTTGAACAAGTTTGCCACCAAAGGCAGCGAGTTTGAGAAAGAGGTGATTACGAAAAATCCCCAGCTGCTTGTCAAGTTGGCCGCTACTGACATCACTGCCAACCGGACAACCTTGAAGATAAATGGTTTTGTATTTGCTCCGGCTGATAGCCACAAGGTGACTTCAGGTCCGCTGGTTGCCCCGAAAGCACAGGTTGCCGAAGAGAATACCGCAGCTTATACCTTGAAGCCCACTTGGAACAAGGTAGATAATGCCGACTATTATGAAATAGAGTTTGATGGCATGAACTATAGTACCATTAAGGATACGGAACTGCTGTTCGAAGGGTTGAGCGTAGAAACCGCTTACGACTTCAAGATACGTGCCGTGAACAAAGATGGATACTCTGACTGGGCAGCTTTCAGCGCCACTACCAAGAAAGATCCTCTGGAATTTGCCATACATGGAATCGTTGGTGAGACAACCGCCGCCAACCAGGGCCGTTCGCTCCGCCGTCTGTTCGACTTCGAAGAAGGAGAGTTGTGGCATACCAAGTATAATGAAAAGGCAGTGCCGTTTGATTTGATTATGGATTTGAAGTCTATCAATCAAGTTGAGAAGTTCCATTATCTCCCGCGTGAGAATGCTGGCAACGGAACAATCCTGAAAGGTACAGTCTATTACAGCATGGATAAGGAGAACTGGACCGAAGCCGGAGCGTTTGACTGGAAGCGTGACGGTGAAGTGAAGATATTTACGTTTGCGCAGGCACCGACCGCCCGTTATATCAAGATGAGCATAACTGAAGCTGTAGGCAACTATGGTTCGGGTCGGGAGATATATGTATTCAAAGTTCCGGGAACGGAAAGTTACCTGCCCGGTGATATCAACAATGACAAGCTGGTTGATGAGAATGACTTGACGTCTTACACCAACTATACCGGTCTGCGCCGTGGTGATGCTGATTTTGAAGGATACATCAGCAATGGAGACTTGAACCGTAACGGGCTGATAGATGCTTACGACATTTCAGTCGTAGCTACACAGCTTGATGGAGGTGCCGATGGTGCCAAAGGCGAAAAGGCCGAAGGAAACATCAGCATCAGCACCCCTAAGCGCGCTTATGCCAAAGACGAGGTGGTTGAGATATTGGTGAAAGGTTCCGGACTGCGTTATGTAAATGCACTCAGCTTTGCTTTGCCCTACAATCCTGCCGATTATGAATTTGTAGGGGTACAGCCTCTGGGCATGAAGGGAATGGAGAATCTGACCAATGACAGACTCCATACCAACGGTATCAAGTCTCTGTATCCTACGTTTGTGAACATCGGAGAGCGTGAAGCCCTCGAAGGAGACAGTGACCTGTTTGTCATCAAGCTTAAGGCAAGACGGAATGTGAAATTCGATCTGAAAGTGGCTGACGGCTTCTTGGTAGACAAACTGTTGGGTGTACATAAGTTCTAAAATAATGTTACTCATTTGCTCCGTATATATGGTTTGTGTACCTTTGCGGAGTGAATGAGTACACTCTATAATTAATCTTAATTTTAAATTAACAAAACCATGAAAAAAATTGGACTCTTGGTGTTGAGTTTATGTTTCGCTTTTGGCGCATGTTCAACACAGACTGCCACTACTGTGCAGACAACAGAAAAAGGCACACAGTGGGAATGGAAAAATGGAACAATTGTCGTGCAGACTCCGGAACGTCCTGCCGGACAAAAAAGTGTATTGGGACTGACTGTTCCTAAGATGGAGGTCGTACGTGTAGGATTCGTCGGCTTGGGTATGCGCGGACCGGGTGCGGTAGCCCGCTTTACTTATATCCCCGGGACACAGATTGTAGCCCTCTGCGATTATGAACAGGAACGTGCCGAAAGATGCCAGAAGTATCTTGAGAAGGCTTCTCTGCCTAAGGCTGCCGTTTATTCCGGTGCTACGGGGTATGAAGAGCTCTGCAAACGTGATGATATCGACTTGGTTTATATTGCCGCCGATTGGCTTCATCATTTCCCCGTAGCCAAATGCGCTTTGGAGAATGGCAAGCACGTGGCTATTGAGGTACCTTCTGCCATGAACCTGCAGGAGTGCTGGGATCTGATCAACTTGAGTGAGGCAAACCGCAAGCACTGTATGATTCTTGAAAATTGCTGCTATGACTGGTTTGAGATGAATACCTTGAATATGGCTCAGCAGGGAGTTTTCGGTGAGGTTATCCGTGCACAGGGTGCCTACATCCACAACTTGGAGCCTTTCTGGGATTATTATTGGAAGAACGGTGAGGGCGACAAACTGGGCTGGCGTCTGGATTACAACATGAAGCATCGTGGTGATGTGTATGCTACCCACGGCCTTGGCCCTGTGGCACAGGCTCTTGATATCCACCGTGGTGACCGCGTGACCACACTGGTTGCCATGGATACGAAGTCCGTAGTAGGCAAGGCATTGGTAGAAGACCGTACGGATTCAACCTGCAACAACTTCCGTAACGGTGACCACACTACCACTTTATTGCGTACAGCCAACGGTAAGGTGATCGAAATCCAGCATAATGTAATGACTCCGCAACCTTACAACCGTCTGTACCAGCTTACCGGTACCAAAGGTTTTGCCAACAAGTATCCTGTGGAAGGCTATGCATTGGATGCCAAGCAGCTCAGTGCTTCGGGCGTGCAGCCTAAGGTTGACGACTTGAGCTCACACGGTTTCCTTCCTGATGCCGAAATGAAAGCTCTTGTAGAGAAATACCAGCATCCTATCTTGAAGAAATATGGTGAGATGGCTAAGGAAGTCGGTGGCCATGGTGGTATGGACTTTATCATGGACAGCCGTCTGGTATATTGCTTGCAGAACGGTCTTCCTTTGGATATGGATGTTTATGACCTTGCCGAATGGTGCTGTCTGGCAGAGTTGGGTGAACTTTCTATGGATAACGGTTGCGCTGCCGTTGAATTCCCCGACTTTACCCGTGGCGAATGGAATGTGGTAAAGGGCTATAAGCATGCTTATGCTGCTCCTGAAGAGGAAGCTGCCACTGCCAAGAAGGCTGCTGAATTTACAGCTAAGCTGAAAGAGCAGGGAGCTAAGGAATGGGCTGCTGAAAAGAAATAATAACAGGCAGATTTATTTTTAGGGCACGGGTCACGTGAGGGTTATGGATGAATTTTGTTCTCCGTAAATTCCGCGTAACCCGTGCCTCTTTTGTATTCCGGATTGGTTTTCCGCTTTCTATATTCCTCGATCACATGTTGCCTGCTTTTCAGTATCTGCCACCGATATACCAGACAGGTAGTGATGAAATAAACCCCTGTCTGTATCCATAAAGCCCGGTATTCGAAAGATACTTCATTGAGGGTGGCACCCATGCTGTTGATACGGACGTATCCGTTGATGCCGAATGTAGAGGGAAAAATGTAAGAGAAATATCTCCAGAATGCCGGCATGGCTGAGCCCGGCCAGGAAATTCCGGAAAGGAACAGCAAGGGGACAGAGGTGAACACAAACAGCAGCATGCAGGTCTCACGGTTGCGGATGGCGATGGAAGCTGTCATGGCAAAGAAAATGCAGGCGGCCAGATAGGGCAGGGTGAACAATGTCAATACTCCGGGGATAGCTATCCGGTTGAGGCTGAATAGATATGGAACTACGCATAGGATGTAGACGGCCACCAGGGAATACACCATAAAGTAACTCAGCCCCTTTCCCATGACAATACGTAATGTACCGTTGTAATGGCGGTTGATGGGTACTAAATCCTTGAAACGGTTTTGCTCGCGGGCGGTACCGACAGACAGTCCGATCCCTAACAACAAGGTCTGCTGGATAATCAGCATCAGTACGGCGGGTATCAGGAATGCGGCAAATCCGTTGGTAGGATTGAAGAGGGCGACGTCCTCATATTCTATAGGGTATGCGGTAATCTCATCCTGGCGGTTGGTGGTGTTGCCGGCACGTGCCATCTTGATTTCCGCGTTCATTTCCAATGAAACATTGGTATTGGCAGTCAGCAAGGCTTTGTAGTAAAGCAGGCCGCTCATGTCGCAGAAAAGACTGACTTGTGTCTGCTTGCCACGGGCTATGTCATCGCTGAAATGGGCGGGAACATAAATAATTCCGTATGCTTTCCGGTCTTTCAGCATCAGTTTGGCTTCTTCCATGTCGGCGCAATGGGCTATGATACTTACTTCCGGACCGGCATCTACTTTCCGGAGATATTCACGGCTCAGTGAGGAACGGGAATTATCTACAACTACGGTAGGCACCTCGTGTATTGTTTCGTTGGTGTAGATAAAGGCATATATCAGCGGATAGACCAGCGGGACCAGTACGAAGAATATGAGTACACCCTGGTCACGGAAGGTTGTGCGGAACTCCCGTTTCCAGATATAGAACAAGTCATATATACCTTGTACGACTTTCTGTTTGAACGTCAAGCTTTTCATCACGGTATGTATTTATAGTAAACCAACGCTTCTTTCAACCTGCGGGCTATGAGGAACGGAAGCATCATGAATATAAGCAACGCCACGTAGTTGACCCAGGAATAAATCATGGGATATCCGTTGAGGGCCTGATCTACGTAAATCAGGAAATAGTGGCGCAGCGGAAATAAATTGGCCAATGCCTGCAATACGGGATGCATGCCCATGGCGGGAAATGACAATCCGCACATGGAGAACGAAAGTACGCCCCATAATGATGCAAAACTCAATCCCAGGCGCAGAGTAGGCAGGGTGCCTATCATCAATACGCCCATGCCTTGAGAGGCCAGTACCAGGCAAAGGGTAGCAAGCAACATAGGCAGAATGCCGCTGTTGCAGGGAAAATGCAGATAACCGTACAAATATACGTTATAGAGGATTCCCATCAGAAAGAAGACGGCGGTGTGGGGCAGCAGTTTGCCGCCAAGTGATATCCAGATGGAATTGTTTCCCGTGCGCAGCCATTCGCGGGCGGTCCGGTCCTTGATCTCCACACCGATGGAATAAACGGTGACCATGAAGATAAGCAGCATCAGTACACCGGGCGCAAAAGTGTTGCACAGATACACGGAATAGTTCAGCCAGGGATTGTTGAGCGGATGGGTGTCGATGACAATCGGCTGGAGGAATGCCATAGCCTGGTCTTCGGTAGCACCTTTGGCATACAGGGAAGTACGTGCGGCGGCTCCGGAAGCAAGTTCGCTCATCATCTTCATGTCCTTGAATAATAAGGAACCGGCGATTAGCAGGGTATTGTTGGTATAGAAAGACAGCTTGGGCTGCCGTCCGGCCTGGACCTTGGCGGAAGTGCCTTGGGGGATGTAGTAGAAACCGTAAATTTCTCCCCTCTGCATGGCAGTCCGTGCTTCGCCGATGGTAGGATAGCGGGCGATGACGGCAGTCTGTTCAAAAGCATCCAAGTTGCGGGCCAATTGCCGGGAGGTAGCGCTCATGTCTTGATCTACTACACCTACGGGCATGTCGGTAGGCAGCCCGGAATCCATTAGCGTGGTGAAAAACAGGTAGCAGAACAACGGTGCCACCACCATGCAGAACAGATAGAGCGGACGGGAGACGAGACGGCGGAATTCACGTCTCATCACATCAAGCAGTAGGCGATATTTGGATTTCATGTCTTGCCGCTATTTCTTCAATATGACGCTCATTCCCGGTCTTAGTCCCTCTGCCTTTTCCAGGGGAGAAGCCTTTACTTCGAAGGTCTTTAAGTCGAACTGGCCGGTCGTTTTGGTAGCTTTCCATGCGGCGTAAGTTCCGAGATCTTTCATGTAATATACTTTGAGGCGGATATTTTTGTCGAGTGCCGGAATAAAAGCCTCGAATTCTGTATTCATACCCAATCCCTGCAGCAGATCTTCACGCACATTGAATGTAACCCACATGTCCTCCAGGATGGCAATGTTCATGATGGGGGCACCTGTTCCTACCAACTCTCCCACTTTCGGGAAAATTTCGGATACCTCACCGGGAGCCTGGGCTATCAGGCAGGTCTCCTTGATATATGATTCAACTTCGGCGACAGCACCTTTGGCGCGTTCCACCAATGCTGCGGCCGCGGCTTTGTCTTCCCGTTCCGCACCGTTCTTTGCCATGTCATACTGAGCCTTGGCTGCTTTTTCTGTGGCTTTGGCCGCATCCCGTTGAGCGGTTATCTCATCCAGTTTCTGCGCGGACATGACACCCTGGTCGTGCAGGTTCCTGATGCGTTTGTAGGACTTTTCCGTAATCTCAAGACCTGCCCGGGCTTTCTGCCACATTTCGTAGGCGGCTTGTATCTGTTCTTGGCGGGCGCCTTTCAGTGCTTTCTCGTTTTGCGCCTGGGCGGCGGCCTCGGCGGCGCGCGCCTGATCCAGCTTGGCCTGTACATCCGGTGCCTCCAGGATGGCCAGTGTGTCTCCTGCCTGTACGCTTTGCCCTTCTTTTACACGAAATTCCAGGATTCGTCCCGGCACTTTGCTGGATACGCGATATTCCGTTACTTCTGCCTGTCCTTGCACAATTTCCGGACCTTTACGCAACAGGAAGAAACCGACAAGGGCCACTACGGCAATGACCCCTGTCAGTGTGAGGAATGCCAGCAGCATGTTACTGTTCTGTGATTTTGCCATTTTACCTTTTTATTTACGATTAGACGATTTACAATTTGGGGTTTGACTGCTCTTTTTACGGTTGAAGATTCTCTTCATCCTCCAACCGTAAATTCCCGGTTGCTTTCTTCAGGTAGATTTCCGTCAGTTTCACATCAATCTGAGCATCTATCTTTTCCGATTGGGCAGATAGCCAGGCCGTATGTGCTTCGAGTACGTTGCTTGCGGGAATCACGCCTTCTTCAAAGCCGAGAGTGGCATATCTGAGATTTTCGTCCGCCTTTTCCAGGTTCTTTTCCGCCATAATCAATTTCTTGGCAGCTTCATTTACTTTGAATGCAGACTGGCTGACCTGTAATTCTATCTTTTCCTTGGCGTCATCCAGTTGGTATCGGGCAATGCGGGCCTCGGACTTGGCGGCCTTTACTTTGTAGATACCCTCGCCCCAATGCCAGATGGGAACAGATACCATTACGCCGACATTCCACATGCCTTTGAATTTCTTCTCAAAACTATTGAATACCGAAGGGTTGGTCGCCATGTAGCTGCCCATCAAGGCTACGGACGGAAGATATTCCGCACGGACTACATTTACTTTCTGTTTGTAGATTTGTGCGGCAAGTTCCAGGCTGCGTACTTCCGGACGGGTGGCATATACGGCATCGATGTCGATATTCTCCGCAGGAACTATGCCGGGGGACAGGTCTTTTTCCTGTTCGTCCTTTAAAGTGATAGGGGAACTGAGTTCCAGCCCGCATAGTTGGCATAACAGCATTTTGGCAAGGCTCAAACCGTCGTTCACTTTGGTCAAGGTCATTTCCGCCTCGTTTACTTTTACTTTGATGGATAGCCCGTCTGCCTTTGTGGCGACTCCTTCGGCGATCATCTTGCCGATGTCACTGTCCAACTTTTGCAGAAGTTCCAGATAGCCTTCCGCTAATTTCTTTTTGTTGGCAAGGGACACTACTTGCCAATACGCCTGGTCTGTACTCAAGATAACTTCCTGCATGCCGCTCTTATGTTGCTGGCGTGCCAGCTCTTCGGCGTATCCGGTGATTTTATTGTAGGCACGTATCTTGCCGCCCATATAGAGGGGCTGTGTCAATGTAAGGGCTCCTGCATACATGTTGCGGGTATCTGTGCGGAAAGCATCGGCCAATGACTGTCCTGCTCCGTTGAGCGCTCCTACCAGACTCTGTCCCAAGGCCGGGAGTTGTCCTGCTATCTCGGGATGCAGCTGGGCTATAACTTGGGCGGCTTGTTGCAACGGTGCGCTGAGACTGGTGCCAAGACCGGACAAGGCTCCTTTCTGTGCGTCGCTCAATATGGACAATTCCTTTTGGCTGCGCATATAGCCGCCGTTTGCCGAAATATTGGGAAGATAACTCGTGAACGCCGCTTTTTTCTGATAGCGGGCAGCGTTGATTTTTTCCTGGCTAATCAGCAGTTCTTTGTTGTTGGAAATAGCTAATGTACGGCAACTATCCAAACTCAATGCTTCCTGTGCGGCCATAGGGAGGGCCAGACAAGACAACCAGATGAAACAGAAGAACTTTCTCATTGGGTATATACATTAATTATAGTAACATATCACTTGTTTATAGAACAACAATAATTGCATAAACAACGATGCAAATGTATTGGCTTTCCACGATACCGCAAAATAATTTAACCAGTTTTTTGAATATAATAAATGCCAAACGCTATACCGGTACTTGACAAGCGGGTCCGGTATAGCGTTTGGTTATGAGGTTGGAATGTGTCGGGGCGGGAATCTTTCCGGCGATTTAGTTCAGCGTGAATGACTGCGACCCGATCAGTGTGCCGTCTGCGAAGATATCTACACGGTAAGTGCCTGCATAGAGATACTCTTCTACATCCCAATACACGGTAACGGCCTGTTCTTCTCCGTTATATTCTATATATTTCTTGATGGAATATGCCAGGTCACGGTTTTCGTATGAGAAGGTATTGGAAGGACTCTTGGTCAGGACGTCGTTGTCCGGTTTGGTGATGCGGACGTAAAGGGTACGTTCACCGGTTTCGGCCGTGATGTTCTTGACGATGGTGAAATTGATCTTGAATTTCACTACGTCCTTCACCTTCTTGGCAACTTTACCACGTTTGTTGGCAGGCTGTATGGAGATGTTGGTAGCGTCCAGTTGTGCGGCGAGCGTTACGGTCTTGGTCAGGTTTTTCTTCTCCTCGGCGAGGTTGCTGATTTGCCGGGAAGCGGCATTGTATTTTTGGGTTACGTCGGCAATAACCTCTTTCTGGTAAGCGGTAAGGCGGTTCAGGGAATCAATCTGGTTGATGTAGCCTATCATGACTTTACGCAGCGATGCCAGTTCCTTCTTCAAACGGCGTATCTCGGTAGCATTGCTGGATTTTACGGTACGCAACTCTTCCAGCAGGCGCTGAGTCTTCAACTGTTCCTGTTCCAGCAATACGGACAGGGAATCATTGGAAACGGTCAGCTTCAATTCGTCATATTGTTTTGCGAAATCGGTGTACTGGTTTTCAAGGTCCTCCTTTTCCAGCTGGAATTCCTGGACAAGCTCATTGTTTGTCCTCTTCTCTGAAATCAGCAGGACGGTGACCCCTATCAACAACAAAATCAGCAGGGTGCCTGCTGCAATGAGAAGTGTATTTTTTTTAGTTGCCATCTTTTTGATTTTTAGAATTATGATTTTTGAAAGATTAAATGCCGACAGTCAATTCATTAAGTCTATTCTGCCGCAAAAATAAGCATTAATCGTTAATTGGACCTCTTCGTTTACATTAATTTTTGTAATTAAGTGCGGAGTTGCGTCTTTTGCAATATTGAGTTGTTCTCTTATTTAACTAAAATTATTATGGAAATATTTCTTTAATAACGAAGTTCGCTGTACTTTTGCATCATCTTTAAAGAACACTTATAAACAAAAAACTTTAAGAATTATGTCAAAAGTAACCGTAGTAGGTGCAGGTAACGTAGGTGCTACATGCGCTAATGTGTTGGCCTTTAATGAGGTGGCTGACGAAGTGGTAATGCTGGACGTGAAAGAAGGCGTTTCAGAAGGTAAGGCAATGGATATGATGCAGACTGCTCAGTTGCTGGGCTTCGACACCACTGTTGTTGGTTGTACTAACGATTATGAAAAGACTGCAAACTCCGACGTTGTGGTTATCACTTCCGGTATTCCCCGTAAGCCGGGTATGACTCGTGAAGAGTTGATCGGTGTAAATGCAGGTATCGTCAAGTCGGTTGCACAGAACATCTTGAAATACTCTCCGAATGCCATCCTTGTGGTTATCTCCAACCCGATGGATACCATGACTTATCTGTCATTGAAGTCTTTGGGCTTGCCGAAGAACCGTATCATCGGTATGGGCGGCGCTCTGGACAGCTCTCGTTTCAAATATTTCCTGTCTCAGGCTTTGGGTTGCAACGCCAATGAAGTGGAAGGCATGGTTATCGGCGGTCACGGTGATACTACCATGATTCCTTTGGCTCGTCTGGCTACTTACAAAGGACAGCCGGTAAGCACATTGCTGAGCGAAGAAAAACTGAATGAAGTGGTGGCTTCCACTATGGTAGGCGGTGCTACACTGACTAAGTTGCTGGGCACTTCCGCATGGTATGCTCCGGGTGCGGCAGGCGCCTACGTGGTTGAGTCCATCATCCACAACCAGAAGAAGATGATTCCTTGCTCGGTATATCTGGAAGGAGAATACGGTGAATCAGATATCTGCATCGGCGTTCCCGTAATCCTTGGCAAGAACGGTATCGAGAAAATCGTTGAACTGGAGCTGACTGAAGACGAAAAGGCTAAGTTCGCCGCCAGCGCTGCTGCTGTGCACAAGACTAACGCTGCTTTGAAGGAAGTAGGTGCTCTCTGATTGAGGGTGGCTTAATTAAGAATAAGTAAACCTCACGGTCCTCACAGGAGAAGGCCGTGAGGTTTTTCTTTATGAAGGCCCTGGCTATTAGGTATAATCCTTAAATTTTAAATAACAGATTTATTATGAAAAAACTACTATCCGCTATTGCCGTGCTATGTGTGTCCGGCATTGCGTCCGCGCAAGACGCGCCGCTCTGGTTGCGCCACAGTGCCATTTCTCCGGACGGTACTGCAATTGCTTTTACTTATAAGGGAGATATTTATACGGTACCGGTTGCCGGAGGACGTGCTACACAGGTTACTACGAATCCGGCGTACGATACGGCTCCTGTATGGAGCCCCGATGGCAAACAGATAGCTTTTGCGTCAGACCGCCTGGGAAGCATGGATGTTTATCTGGTTTCTAAGGAAGGGGGCGAGCCGCGCCGTCTGACTACACATTCGGGAAGCGAGACACCCGTTGCCTTCAGTGATGCGGGGCATATTCTGTTCTCGGCAGACATCATGCCTTCCGCAGAGGCTGTGACCTTTCCCTCCAACGGGCAGTTCCGCCAAGTCTATCAGGTACCTGTAGAAGGGGGCCGTCCGGTCATGTTCTCTTCCATGCCGATGGAATGTATATCGGTCAATAAGGAGGGAGTGATGCTGTACCAGGATAAGAAAGGGTATGAGGATTACTGGCGGAAACACCAGGTTTCGCCCATTGCCCGCGATGTATGGATGTACACACCGGGCAAGGAGCCTGCCTATCAGCGGCAGACAACTTTCGGAGGCGAAGACCGTGAACCGGTATGGGCACCGGACGGAACGTCTTTCTATTATCTGAGTGAGGAGAATGGTACTTTCAATGTATATCGGCGCACTCCCGGTGCAGCTTCGGCTACGCAGATTACGCATCATACCAAGCATCCGGTACGTTTCTTGAGCGTGGCTGCGGACGGCAAGCTTTGTTATAGCTTTGACGGTGAACTGTATACGCTGGTCCCCGGCGGGCAACCGGCCAAGGTAGCCGTCAGCATCGTTTCCGATAAGAATGATAAGGACCTGGTCCGCAGCATCAGGAACAGTGGAGCTACTGAGATGGCTGTGTCTCCCGGAGGCAAGGAAGTGGCTTTTGTCCTGCGCGGCGATGTTTACGTGACTTCTGTTGAGTACAAGACTACGAAACAGATAACGAATACCCCTTACCAGGAACGTGACATAAACTTTGCTCCCGACGGGCGCTCTTTGGTGTATGCCTCCGAACGCGGCGGACTTTGGCAACTTTATACATCCTCCATTGTACGCAAAGACGAGAAGTTGTTCACTTATGCTACGGAGTTGAAGGAAGAAAGGTTGACACATTCGGATGTCGCCTCTTTCCAGCCGCAGTACAGCCCCGACGGAAAGGAAGTCGCTTTCCTTGAAAACCGTGCGGCCATTCGGGTGATAAACTTGAAAACGAAAGCGGTGCGTACAGTGATGGACGCCAAATATCAATATTCCTATGCCGATGGTGACCAATGGTTCCAATGGAGTCCGGACAGCCGGTGGATTCTTTCTGATTTTATCGGTACCGGCGGTTGGAACAACAAGGATGTTGTGTTGCTGAATGCCGACGGCAAGGGTGAAATGGTGAACCTCACCGAGAGCGGGTATTCCGACGGCAATGCCAAGTGGGTGTTGGGCGGAAAAGCCATGATCTGGACAAGTGACCGTGCCGGATACCGCAGTCACGGCAGCTGGGGATCGGAGGATGATACCTATATCATGTTCTTTGATGCCGAAGCATACGACCGTTTTCTGATGAGCAAGGAAGAAATAGCATTGGTGGAAGAGGCTGAGAAGGCCGCCAAAGAGGAAAAAGAAAAGGCTGCCAAGAAGAAAGACGGCAAGAAAGCCAAGAAGGCGGAGGATGCGGAAGACGGGGAAAAAGAGAAAAAGGCGGAACCGCTGAAGTTTGACCTCGAGAACCGTTTTGACCGGATCGTACGTCTCACCGTGAATTCATCGCACATGGCCGATGCCATGCTTACTTCAAAGGGAGACAAGCTGTATTATCTTTCTACTTTCGAAGGGGGCTATGACCTTTGGGAACATAATCTGAAGGAGAATTCCACCAAGATTCTGTTGAAGAAGGTAGGAGCGGGTGCTTTGCAGCCCGATAAGGAGGGCAAGAATATATTCCTTTGTACCGGAAACGGAATGAAGAAAATAGAAATCGAGGGAAGCAAGGTGACTCCGGTAGAGTTTGAGGCCTTCTTTGATTACCGTCCTTATGGGGAGCGTGAATATATTTTTGACCATGTCTGGCAGCAGGTGGACGATAAATTCTATGTGGCCGACTTGCAGGGGACTGATTGGACCGGATACAGGGAAACGTATAGACGTTTCTTGCCTCACATCAACAACAATTATGATTTCGCGGAAATGCTGAGCGAGCTGTTGGGCGAACTGAACGGCTCTCATACAGGCGCGCGTTATGGAGGTTCCGGCGCTGCCTTGCCTACCGCCGCTTTAGGCGTATTCTATGATGATACTTATGCCGGCGACGGATTGAAGATAAAGGAGATCATAGCCCAAAGTCCTCTGACCAAGAAGAAAACGGATGTAAAGCCGGGCTGTATCATTGAAAAGGTGGATGGCATTGCCATCCGGGCGGGTGCCGATTATTTCCCGTTGTTTGAGGGCAAGGCCGGGCGTAAGGTGGTTCTTGCAGTCTATGATCCGTCTACAGGAAAGCGTTTTGAAGAGACTGTGAAACCGATAACATACGGCGCGCAGAATGAGCTGCTTTACAAGCGTTGGGTGGAAAATTGCCGTAAGAAAGTGGATGAATATTCCGGAGGACGCCTTGCTTATGTCCATATTAAAGGTATGGACAGTCAGAGTTTCCGTAAAATGTATTCTGACTTGCTGAGTGACCGTAACCGTAAGAAGGAGGCAGTGGTAGTGGATGTCCGTCATAATGGAGGCGGATGGTTGCACGACGATGTCGTGACATTGCTGAGCGGAAAGGAGTATGAGCGTTTTGTGCCGCGCGGACAATACATCGGCAGTGACCCGTTCAACAAATGGCTGAAGCCGTCTTGCATGCTGGTATGTGAAGACAACTACAGTAATGCCCACGGTACTCCGTTTGTCTATAAGACTTTGGGCATCGGCAAGCTGGTAGGTACACCGGTCGCCGGAACGATGACTGCCGTATGGTGGGAACGTCAGATTGACCCGAGCATTGTGTTCGGTATTCCTCAGGTAGGATGTATGGATATGCAGGGAAATTATCTTGAGAATCATACATTGCAACCGGATATATTGATTTATAACGAGCCGGAAGCTACTTTGAAAGGTGATGACGCACAATTGAAAGCAGCGGTAGATTGTTTGCTGAAACAGTTGCCGGCAAAGAAATGAATGAATTTACATGAAGCTAAAAGTCTGTTTTTCTATACATATATCTATCCATCGGGACAATACCGTGATGGATCATGGCGAGAAGTCTGCTAAACCGATGAATGTATCATCACTTAGTTTTTCTGATTACGCTCATGAAGAGATAGAGCAAACTCGTAAGCGACATCAGCATAGCACAGCGAGTAATTATAGGACAGCAGTCCGTTCATTTATAAAGTTTAACAAGGGGGAGGATATCCCCCTTGTTGATATAAATTCAACGTTGATGGACTCTTATGGTGAATGGCTTCTGCAAAATAATGTTTCCAAAGACACCCTTTCCTGTTATATGCGTTCTTTGCGTGCACTTTATAATAAAGCGGTGAAAAAAGGGTATGTACAGCAATGCAATCCCTTCAGTAATGTCTTTACGGGAATCTCCCGCACTCGTAAGAGAGCGATTGAAAAAGAAGATATTCGCAAATTGCAGCAAGCGGTTCTTCCTCCCGGTTCTTTTATGCGTCTGGTACGTGACGTCTTTCTGTTTTGTTTTTATGCTTGCGGCATGCCGTTTATTGATGTCGCTTTTCTGAAAAAGTCACAATTGGAAGGTGGATTTATGACTTATAATCGCCACAAGACCGACCAACCGGTTAGAATCAAATTGGAACCTTGCATGCAGGAAATTATAAACCGTTACATATCCAATGATCGTGAATACGTATTTCCTTTTCTTTCTTCTTCAGATGAAGATCTTGCTTACAAAGAATATCAACAAAAAATGTCCTATTACAATAGGACACTGAAAATACTTGGCAAGAAGGTGGGTATTTGCAGGAGCCTTTCTTCTTATGTTCCCCGCCATACTTGGGCTACTTTAGCCTTTCGCTCTGCTGCTGACCTTTTGGTCATATCACAGGCACTTGGGCATACCGATACAAAGACTACTCGGATTTATGTGAAAGATATTGGTAGTAATAAGCAAGATACTGTAAATAAAGAACTGCTGAATGGAATTGCTGGAATTCTACCTCTGTACAAGAGCTTGAACTCACGGAAATAGGAATAGAGTACTATAACGGAGGCAAAGGTATTGAAAACCATTTAAACAACCAAGAGAAAAAATATTATTTTTCTACAATGCGTCACAAGCTATCGGCTGTAAATGATAACTTTTCTGATTGCATGCAAGTTACAGCATTTTTTCATTTCTCATTACACATGGGCTCTCTTTTTTTCCTTCTGTTAATATCCTTTTTTACAGGATATTTTTTTTCTATTCAACATTGAACTCTCATTCAGCATCTTATGTAGTAGAATAATCTTTCCTCTTGTACAGAGGTGGTATAAAAGGCTATATCCTTATTACATTTTTATTCTCTCCGATATTTATTCGCAATATCAGGGATGGGGAGATTTTGCTTTAAGGGTATATATGCCAACCACATCCACCTTTTATTTATTACATTTAAACTTTTGGACAAACAAAGCAAATTTGTAACTTGGTATGCTCTGCGTACTTATAACTGTCAAGAGATAAAAATTAGTGATTTCTTGACGGATAGGCAGATGGTGCATTTCATTCCGATGACCTATGTTGAAAGAAAGAATCGGGAGGGAAAAGTGAAGAGAGTTCTTGTTCCTGTAGTCCACAATCTAATCTTTCTGCGTAAGGATAAATCTCAAAAAGAAATACTCAGTATTCTTGGCGAGTGCATGACTCCCATAAGCGTGCTCCGTAAGGAGGGCAGTGGCGATTGTTATGAGATACCGGATAGTCAAATGGTTGAATTTCGTGCTTTATGCGATCCTGATTTTGAAGACAAACAATTCATTACTCATGATGAGGCCGATGCCAAACCGGGAAAGGAAGTTCGTATCGTTCACGGACAATTCGCGGGAATGACGGGTAAACTTCACCGCGTCAATAACAATTATTTTTTCATTAAGACACTGGCGGGTGTCGGTGTAATGATTCGCATTTCACGTTGGTACTGTAAAGTCATAGATAATAAACTGTAATATATCTTCGAATCTTAAAAATAACGACATGCATTTTTCTGAACAAATTGACGCTTTACTGCGTCTTTCTCATAACCTTCTCTATTTAGGGATGGATGGAAGTCCTATTTATAGTGATGAACTGGCGCGTATGAGTGGGGAAACCTTTCGATTGTGTAATGAACTGTATGATGGGGGACTTCATGGCGCCAGTCCGGAGGAAGAAGCATCATTATGTCTTGCTCTTCTTTTAGGGTACAATGCCACCCTTTGCGATCATGGTGACAAGCAACAACGCATCCAGCAGGTATTGGAACATAGCTGGAAAGTACTGCCTCATATGAGTGATCCGTTATTGAAAGTGCGTTTGCTGACCTATTGTTATAGCGAATGCTATGAAGAAGAACTTGCTGACCAAGCCCATGCGATCATTGCCACCTGGAATGCGGATCAGTTAACTTCTGATCAGAAAGAAATTATTGAAGAACTTCAGAATATAGAAGACAATCCTTATCCATGGGAATATATTGATTGAATAAATTTTATCGGGATTCGTGGAATCCACCCTTTCAGATTACTGCCGGTTGTAGTAAACCGGCTGAAATATAGATATGGAGAAAGTATTGGCACGTCCGGCTTGGGAGAGGACTTGCGGAAGGGTTGAAAAAAATAAAATGTAATAATGACATGTGTAATTCATTTTTAGAGCAATTATTTATTTCAGATAGTTGGCTATTGTTGATTGCAGCGTTTTTTATTGCCACTTTTGCCGTTTGGGTGATACATCCGCGATTGGTGAAATTAGCCTTAATGAAAGACATTGTTGATAATCCGAATTCCCGTAAACTACAGCGGACTCCTGTACCGGTATTGGGAGGAGTTGCCGTGTTCTTCGGAATTTCTTTAGGTTTAGGTCTTGTTAGTCCCTTTTATGATAGTGCCTCTTTGTGTGTTATTCTTGGCGTAATGATTGTCATGCTCTATGTGGGTACAATTGATGACATCATGGGACTTTCTACTTCTATACGTTTTGTTATTGAAATAATTTCCGTGCTACTGCTCATCTTTGTATGTCAAAACTCTATTAATGATTTTCATGGGCTTTGGGGAATTGCGGAACTTTCCATCTGGATAGCGATACCGCTTACTGTTTTTATATCAGTAGGCATCATTAATTCCATTAATCTGATAGATGGAGTCAACGGATTATCTTCCGGATTTTGTATGATGGCTTCCATCATTTTCGGTTACTTTTTCTATTATGTGGGTGACTACTCCATGGCGATCTTGGCTGCCACTTGTGTCGGAGCCTTGATTCCTTTCTTTCTGCACAACGTTTTTGGCAAGACTTCGCGTATGTTTATCGGTGATGGCGGCACACTCTTGATGGGGATAATAATGTCCGTTTTTGTAATTCATGTACTTGATAGTAAATCGCAGATGACCGATTTATCGGAGCGGGGTATCGGGCTCATTCCCTTTACGATGGCGGTACTTGTTATTCCGGTATTTGATACGGTGAGAGTGATGTCCAATCGTGTTTTCCGGGGGAGGTCACCTTTTATGCCTGACAGGACTCATTTACATCATCTGTTTATCTATTTAGGCTTTTCACATGCCGGAACAGCACTCTGTGTTCTTGTTTTGAATGCTTTGGTAGTATTGATTTGGTTGTTGTTGTGGAAATTTGGCGTATCGGTAGAAGGACAGCTGTATGCGGTTATATTAATGGGCTTGCTGTTTACGTTCGGCTTGTACCCTTACGTGAAATCATTATCCAAAACGAGTTCTCTGTTGCGTGTATTGCGCATTTTGGGCGTTTTGTCTCACATCGAACGCAAAGGAGGATACTTGTGGATACAACAAAAATTGGATAGAATGTGAGTTCATGCAAATAATCCGATTATGAATTTATAGTTCCTGATATTCCCCTTTTGCATCAAAGCACGGACAAGCCTTATGTACCGAACAGCTGAGTTGATAATGTCCTAAGATTCGAGCATCCGGATAATCCGTTTTCAGTTGTCGTAAGAGGTCGAGAAGTGAACACTTCTGTGCATAGGTACGCGTATCGGCGGGTTGCCCCTCTTCATTGAGGCCGCCCTCGTAGCAGATCCCCAAACTTTTATCATTCCATCCGGCGGCATGGGCGCCGATCTGATTCGCAGGACGGCATACATGTACTTCGCCGTCACGAGTGATGTAGAAATGATAACCGATACCGGCAAAACCCCGCTGAAGATGACAGCGCCGGAGTGCCTCCACTGAAAAATCACGATCACAGCGCGTTGCGCTGCAATGAACTATCAGGAGGCGTACCTCCCGATAGTTCTGATAGAAACTGCCTGTTCTCATAAAGGTTGGTGCATACAAGAGTTCAGGCCAAACACACTTGCCAAAGCGGTAGATAATGCAATAATCACTTTGAGGACTATGCCCCATACCGAAGAAGATTTTTCTTTCATGATAATTTTAGATTAGTAATTAGCCTTTATCCCAGCGGATTCTCGTTCTCATTTCCGTCGTTGCCTTCGCCTTCGCCTTCGCCTTCGCCGGGTTTGTTACCGCCGCCCGTAGTTGGCTTTTTGGAAATATCCACGGAGGTTTCTCCCGCTTTTTGCGCTTTGAGCAGAGCACGTGTGGCGGCACGGGTAGGTACCGGCAAGAATTCCAGTCCGGTGAACACATCTTTCAAATCCTCACCGGGAATGAACTGAATATTTACTCCGGTGATATTGGCCGATGTGAATTTCTCGGCGGATAGGGCTCCGCTGCTGCAAATTTGCAAACGGAACTTGCCGAGCTCTCCGAAGTCCACTTGCAAGCCTTCGTGCAGCCCGTCAATCATATTCTCCACGGTGGAGATGAGTACGGCGGACACATCTGCCCTGCTTACGGTGGTTTGTTTGGCCACTCGTTGGCTCAATTCTTTCAGGGTGAGTTCACCCGCAATTTGTGACTTGGCATAAGCCTTCGGCTCTTCATTCGGCTTAACCGGATTTTTGAGCATTGCGATACTGTAGTTCAACATAATAGATAAATTAAAGCGTGAATAATTAAAGAATGAAATAAGAGGAGGGCACCGGTGCTTCCCTTATTCCGATGAAACAAAGATACAACAGCGGAAAGCGATGAAAATGAGTGACATTGAGGTATGATAAAACTCTCTCGGATTGGAGGAATATTGATGACTTTTTCGTAACTTTATAGCCTATAAAAGAACTAAAAAGTGATCAGGAAATGAAGAATTCAAATTGTGAAACGATGGGGGATGAGGCAGAAGAATTGCCTGTCCATCCTTATTCTAAGAGTGAGCTGGCACGGGCATACGCTCCTGAAATCGGCGATCGTTCGGCTCTAAACCGTCTTTCGCGCTGGATGCGCCGGAACGAAGAGCTTTATTCGGCTTTGTTACAGACAGGCTATCGCCCTACCCAGCAGATTTTCACTTGCAAACAAGTGGGACTGATTTTCGAGTATCTGGGCAGGCCTTGATTTTACGCTTGTACGATCGTAGGCTTACGCTTGTACAAGCGTCGGTTTTCACTGGTACAAGCGTCGGCCTACACTGGTAGTAGTGCAGCCTCCCGCTTGTACAAGTGTTGGCCTTTATGCAAATAAGGTTGATATTCAGGGATTCGGAGTGAGGGTGTAGCGTGCCGTAGCGCACTGGTTGCGATAGACCTCTTCCGATTTCAGTTCCACCACCCGGTATCCCCGCTGATTGGCGGATCTGATTAGTTCAAAGCCTGCCTGCTTCATGGTAATGCCTATTTTGGTGGGGCTGAGCAGTTGCTTGATGCCCACACTGATGCGGTTTAATATATAAGCGGTGGTGACGAAGATACACGCTTCGCCCGGCATGGGGCGGCGAAAGTACGTAAGGATAAGTTCCCGCTCCAGATTGGGAACTTCAAAATGAGTGTTGTGCTCGTTAATCATGTTCACCTCCCGGCTGTCGAACCAATAAGAGAAGCCGTTTTTCCAAAGCGCATAGGCTTGCGTATATACCGTTTCGTAATCTACCGGATGTGTGTAGGGGTTATCGATGTATTCCACCTCGAAAGGCAGCCAGCGACGGTTCCCGGTAGGGTCGGAAAGAAAGTGGAGGTTATTGCTTGTTCCGCAAAAGCTGGCGATATGAGTCCGGTGCTCCTTGTAGTGGGCGTATGCAATGCGCTCGTTCACATCTTTCATGGTCACCATGGCCTTGAGTTGGCTCAACTCCGCCGGACGCATCTCGTCAATCTCCTCCAGGCAGATGAGGGCGAATTCGGTGAGCGTGAGCTTATCATCCTTGGTGATGTGATTATTATCCGATTTTACATAAAAATACCGTTGCAACGCTTTGGGCAACAAGTTGTTGAACCAAGTCGTCTTATAGGTTCCTTGCGGACCGATGAGGACCAGGATTTCATGATTCACCACCTGATTGTCGAATAAGGAAGCGATGACGCCGACAAACCACTTCTTGAAGTATTCCGCAAACACAGCTTGTTCGCCTTTGACGTGAACGGTGGATGCCAGTTGGCTGATAGAGTCGGTAGTGCCGTCCCAGGGTTTCAAGTGCTTGAAGTGTTCGACGAAAGGATTGAATAAAGGGACGTATTCAGAACCCAATACATTGCGGATGTCGCCGATGCGCACAGCTTTCTGCTCCTTGCTCATCCGGCACCACAGGGAGTTGACGAAACGGTCGTCTATTTCTGCGTATTCAAGGTCGTGCTTGTCACCTTCGGAGCTCGAAACTTCGCATTTGCCGGTGATGACGTTCTGTCTGAATCGTGCCTGGCTGTTGAGAAAGGATTCTATTTCTTCGACACTGGCAAAGTTGTCGTTTTCGGAAGCATGGACGTCACTGCGGTGCAGCTTCCTTTTACCGTATTCGTCGGTCTTCTGGTAGCAGGAGTGAAAGACAGACGTGATATCTCCGTCGTAATCGGCAAACCGGTTTACAGCCCACTCGGTGGCTGTGTCTTGCGGGATGCCGTAAGCGTTGAGTAAGTAACCCATGCGCATGACATATTCATTGTGGCTGTGTTCGGTATACACAATATTCTCCTGGTCCAGTTCTTCGGCAGCCATTGCGACGGCCCTGTTCAGGGATTTTTGCAGACGGTGGGTGGATGTGGGAGCGCTTTTTTTCGTAACTTTGGCCTCGATATGGAAGGGGGTTGCTTCGGGATTGAAGAATACGTCGGGATCGTATGCCAACCCACTCAGGCGGGTGGCGTTTTTGCACTTCAGGTCGCATTCAGCGTTCAGTAATTGAGCGTAATAAAGATTGGTTTGTTCAAATACGTTTGCGTAAGCCTTGAGGTTCCGGCCAAAGTTATCACTGACGTAATCAGTGGGAAAGATGATCCGGATGCCGAAACCACCGATAGTGCGGTAGGCAATAAGCGTATGCTTGTCGGCGCGGATGACTTCCAATAGTTGGGACAGCCGACCGGCAGCCACATGGTCAATATCGACCAGGGAAAGGCCGGTCCATCCGGTGATATGGTCTTTTTGCTTGCCATTCTTGAAGCGGACGGCGACAGCAAAGCAAGGGCATGACGATTTTTCGCGGGCGGCAGCGTTGGTTTGCCCTTGAGCTGCATAGTAGCGATGTTTCTCGGTATGCTCGCGCACCGATGTATCATTCTTGATAAGATTGACAACCTGTTGTAAAGTGACCTCTGCGGGCAGAGTGTCTGAATAGCCCTTGAAGAGGCTGATTGAAATGTTTTTCATTATATACTGTTTTTAAAACGATGCTGCGAAGTTCATTAGAAAGATCTGTGCAGTCAAAAAGAGATAACTGGCATATCAGTTATAAACGCACGTTAATTTAACGTATTTAATGTGCGTTAACGATTAGATAAGCGATATGCCGCTGCTTTTATCAAACAAATTATAATTATGACTCAGAAAGAGAAGCCTCTTCCGTACCTGGAATTAGGCAATTTCTTGGAGATGCTGCGTTGCGGCATCCCTGTCGGAGGCAAGTGCCTGACTATTCAGGACGTATGCCACCGCGCGTCGATGAGCGTCTCTACTTACGAACATGTAAAAAGGGCTCAAGTATAAACCTGCATCAGTATTACGCTGTGCTGCGCATCTATCTGGAAGTACTGCAAGTCGATCCGGATGTGCTCCGGAAGATACTGCCGGAACTTTATCGCTGCCTGGAGGCAGACTGGCGAAGTCAGTTGCCCTAAGTGACGGATGACACCTTTGCCAGGCAAATTCTCAACTTCTGATAGGATATATAGGTATAGAGAGCGTATTGTGTTAATAGGGTTAACATATACTGTTAGCTTCGTACGTGTATAAAAAGTGATGAATCAGGGTGGCAAAGGTGTCATTGAAGAATAGCTTGTTTAACTAAAATTGCAGACTGATCATTCTTTGCACAAATAAAAAAGGCTATATTTGCATCATAAAGTAATCATATATGTGTAAATTTTCAGAAGATAGTAAACAGAAATTAGGCAATACTCTTGTTTTTATAGCGGATAGAGTGGATCAGCTTAGTAAAACAAAATTGCTTAAATTGTTATACCTTATGGAAGAGTATATGGTGAAGCGCTATCATGTCCCTTTTTTGGCTTTGCCCTTCGAAGTATGGCAGGCCGGTCCGGTTGCCAAAGACGTCTTCATTGACTTGTCCGACGGACCTTATATCCTAAAAGATTTTGTTAAAACAGAAGTGAGGGATAATGGTATATATATTACTTCCGTTGCTGCATTCTGCGATGATGAGTTCTCGGAACTGGAAATTGAAATGATGGAAGATGTATTACGTAAATACGGACAACTATCGGCAAGTCAGTTGGTTGCAGAAACGCATAAAGAGGGAACGTTGTGGTATAATATGGCCAAAGAACATGGTCTATTGGATGCCTTTTCCAAGCATGAATGCAATAATTCAGATTATCGCATTGATTTTTCATTAGCTTTGGCACCTTGCGTGGCTGATAGTTATCGTGAAAGTTTGGATATTAAACAGACTGCTACTATTTTGAAAGCGGGAAGAAATGTTTGAGGAAGGGAATTTATTAAGATTTGAACCATTTCTATTCGTGTTGTAAGTATTGTAAAGACTCAAATTAGAGCTCTATATTAGATATGTAGCTTTGCTGCAAACTTCAATCAAATTATAATTAAATATTCAAGACGGGGGACGAATGGCGGTAGCCACTCGTCTAGAAAGGTGTATATTATGTTTTGAATGCTTACATGACTGTATCGCACATTTTCGAATGAGAGCAAAGTAATTGGTGCTTATCTAGATTTTGAAAGAATCACTTAAACATAAAGCAATAAAAGGTACTGCTTGGAGTGCTATAGATAATATAGCAAGCTCTGGCATCACCTTTTTGGTAGGACTTGTTCTTGCTCGTCTGTTGACCCCCGAAGAGTACGGACTAATGGCAATGATAGCTATATTTATAGCAATATCTAATTCTATTATTGACAGTGGTTTCTCTAATGCTCTTATACGCAAGATACATGCGGAGCGAATAGACTATAATACTATTTTCTATTTCAATCTGACGGTGAGCTCTCTTATCTATGCGCTTTTATTCATACTATCTCCGGCTATCAGCAGATTCTTTAAAGAACCTATTTTGATAGGAGTAACTAGGGTGATAGGATGTGTGTTGATAATTAATGCGCTTGCCATCATTCCTCGCACGCTGTTTGTGAAGGCCGTAGACTTTAAGACGCAAACCAAAGTCTCTTTTATTTCTTCCATCAGTAGTGGTGTTGTTGGGATAGGCATGGCTTTAGGAGGGCTGGGGGTATGGAGCTTGGTCGGTCAGCAACTTTCACGCCAAATTCTTAATTCATTGCTCTTATGGATATATAGTAAATGGCATCCGGTATGGGAGTTCTCTATGAGGAGTTTAAAAGAACTTTTCGGCTTTGGTTCCAAACTATTGTTATCGGGGCTATTGGATACCATTTATAAAAACATTTATTATATTGTGATCGGACGTTTCTATACTTCAGTGCTACTGGGACAATATACTCGTGCTGAACAATTTAATGCTATATTTTCCAGCAATTTAACCAGTGTGGTTCAGCGAGTAAGTTATCCGGTCTTGAGTTCTATACAAGACGAGCCGGAGCGTCTGCGGGAGGCTTACCGGAGAGTGATAAAGATTACGATGCTGATATCTTTTTCTTGTATGTTAGGTTTAGCTGCTGTGGCAAAACCTTTGATAGTAATTTTAATAGGTGAAAAATGGTTGCCAGCCGTTTATTTTTTGCAAATCATTTGTTTTAGTGGAATGCTTTATCCACTTCATGCCATTAACTTGAATATTCTTCAGGTGAAAGGACGGTCAGACTTATTTTTAAAATTAGAAGTGATAAAGAAAATTATTGCCATTGTACCTATAATGGTTGGTGTTTTTTGTGGCATCGAATACATGCTTTGGGGCGGTGTACTGACTTCATTTATAGCTTACTTTCTAAACAGCCGTTATTCAGCTAGTTTGATATATTATCCTACGAAAGAACAAATCAAGGATATACTTCCCACTTTCTTGGTTTCTTTGGTCGTTGCATCTGTTATGTGGATTCTATCTTTTTGGAATATTTCTTATTATATATTGCTGCCTATTCAAATTTTAGTAGGTGTACTCTTGGCTATATTTATTTACGAAAAGTTGCATATAGAAGAGTTTGTTGAAATGAAGCGATTAGTACTTTCTGCACTTAAACGCAAGTAGAAAATCAAAAACATAATTTATTGTAGTAAGATGGAAAACAAAGTAATTACGGTTACTTCTCCATTACTTCCTTCGCTTGACGATTTCATGCCTTATTTACAGGATATATGGAATCGCAAGTGGTTGACCAATAATGGTCATTATCATCAGGAATTGGAGAAGGCGTTGTGCGAATATTTAAAAGTGCCCTATTTATCATTGTTTACAAATGGTACTTTACCTCTGATGTGCGCCTTGCAAGCATTGCGCATCACGGGGGAAGTAATAACTACTCCTTATAGCTTTGTTGCCACTACTCACTCATTGTGGTGGAACGGTATAAAACCGGTATTTATTGATGTAAATCCCGAAACGGGTAATATAGATCCCGAAAATATAGAAGCTGCTATTACTCCCCAAACCACAGCCATCATGCCTGTGCACGTATATGGCAAGCCATGTGATACGGAACGTATTCAAGCAATTGCAGATAAATACGGCTTGAAGGTGATTTATGATGCCGCCCATGCGTTCGGCGTAGATGTAAACGGAAAATCAGTACTTGAAGCCGGTGATATGTCTACATTAAGTTTTCATGCCACTAAGGTTTATAATACCATTGAGGGCGGTGCGTTAATCTGCCATGATGAAAAGACGAAAAAACGCATTGACTATTTGAAAAACTTTGGGTTTGCGGGAGAAACCAAAATCGTTGCTCCCGGTATTAATGGCAAGATGGATGAAGTTCGTGCGGCTTATGGCTTATTGAACTTGAAGCAGGTAGATGCGGCGGTAGAAATCCGTAGGCAAGTAGCCATCAAATATCGTGAAGTTTTGCGAAATATACCCGGCATTCGCTTTATGGAAGATATACCGGGAGTCCGCCATAACTATTCTTATTTTCCGATATTTATAGATGAAGGAAAATATGGAATGAGCCGCGATGAACTTTATCAAAAATTGAAAGAATGTAATATTTTGGGACGCCGCTATTTTTATCCTCTGATCAGTGAGTTTAGCGCCTACCGTAATCTGCCCAGTGCCAAACCCGAGAATTTGCCAAATGCCTGTCTTATGGCCAAACAAGTCCTGTGTTTACCCATTCATCAGGGGTTGACATCCTTGCAAGTAGAATTTATCTTAAAAACAATAATAGAACATAACAGAAAATAATGAAGGATTATATCGGAAATATGTTGTCTTTTACTCTTAGAACTTCGTTTTGGATAAAAGATTTTTTTAGAGGTAAAGAAATTTATGTACACTATAAGAATATTAGTCTAATCCAAAAGAATAGAGATAGAGGTGAAAAGTGCAGGGGGCATATGCTACGGGAAATTTTGAATCATGCTGTTCTGCATTCGGAATTTTATAAGGGAATAGATCCGTCTTCATTGAAGAACTTTCCCATAGTCAATAAGTCTATTTTGATCGAGAACTCTGATCGTGTATCGGTTGACTTGGCGTACCTTCCTTGGCAAAAAGGCAATCTTTATATTCAGAAGACGTCCGGCTCTACCGGAACCCCGTTTTCCGTACCTCAAGATACGAGAAAACGTAATCGTAGATTAGCCGAACTAAAATTCTTTGGAGATATCTTGGGATTTAAATCACATGATAAACTGGTGCATTTACGCATATGGACAAAATGGCAAAAGAAAACAAAGTGGCAGTCCTTTAAAGAGAATATAGTGCCATTTGATATCTCTAATTTGAATGAAGAGAATCTCCGGCTGTTATACCAGACTTTGAGAAAGACAAAAGCGAAATGTTTACGAGGATATGCTTCTTCATTTGATTTGTTAGCAAGATATATAGAGCAAAACCATCTGAAACAATTGCCGCATCTGAAATTAGCGATAGCTACCAGTGAGACCTTATATGATTCTACCCGTGAATTGGTGGAAAAGTATTTAGGATGTCAAATTATCTCACAATATGCTAATGAGGAAAACGGACTTTTAGCTCAACAAAAAATAGGTGATTCTAATTTCTACATGAATGAATCTTCTTATTTCTGGGAAGTATTGAAGTTTGACAGTGATGAACCCGCTGAATATGGAGAACTTGGAAGAATTGTGTTGACTGATTTTTTTAATTATTCATTTCCTTTAATAAGGTATGAAAACGGCGATGCTTGTGTTTTACAGATGGATGAGAAGACGCGTCGTCCGTATATTGCAAAACTGTATGGAAGAAGGTTGGATTTGCTATACAACACAAAGCGTGAACCGGTCTTCCCTATGGTATTGGCCCGAATATTGAAAAACTATCCGGATATTCTTCAGTGGCAGTTTATTCAAGAGAAAGAGCGCTGCTATCGTCTAAAGATAATAGGCAGGAATGGCTCAAAGATTCAATCTCAAGAAGAAATAGTAAACCAGCTAAAGGAAAATTTCGGTTCCGATGCGGAAATAGAAATAGAGTATGTAAAGGAAATACCAGTCCTTCAATCGGGTAAAAGAAAAAGTGTCGTTTGTAATTTGAAAACGATAAAATAAGCATGTAATGAAATATCATAAAAATAAAGAATAATGTTAAAGCAGAGTATTTTTCATCATATCGGAGTGGCTGTCTTTAAGATAGAAGATGCTGTTCCTTATTATATTCAGGCCGGATATTCAATATCTGAAATAGTAATTGAGCCGGTGCAACTGGTAAGGGTGGTTTATGCAAGAAAAGAAGGATGCCCTATGATTGAACTATTAGAACCATTAAATGAGAACTCGCCTATCTGTTCCATTTTAAGGAGTAGGGGAGCTGGACCTTATCATATTTGTTATGCTGTGCCTGATATTCAAGCGGCGGCTCTGGAAATGAAGAACAGTAAGTTTACTCCTTTGGCGAAACCTGTTCCGGGACGTGGTTTGGATGATGCTTTGACAGCTTTTTTTTATAACAAAAATGTAGGACTGATACAATTAGTTGAAATAAAATAAGAACAATATGAAAATTTATAATGAAATAATAGCGATTATAGCTGACATTTTGGAAGTTAATCCGGAGGTTTTAAATGAAAAATCATCAGTAGGTCTGGTTGAGAATTGGGATTCCATTCATCAATTGATGATCATAAGTTCGATAGAAGAGAAATATGGTATCTCTTTTCCTGAAGATAGCTTGTTTGAAATGACCAGTATAGAGGCTATGGTTAGAGCCACGGAAACGGAAATAAAGGGATGATGATAGTTTCTTCGATATTGCATTATTCTCGTCTTTTTCCTGAGAAGCCTGCTTTAATTACGGATGTTGGAACCACGATAACTTATGGTCAGCTCGTTTCAAATATAGGGAGAGCCTGTTTTTTTCTCCAGTCTAAGGGAGTATTGCCCGGTAGTAATGTACTTTTATCGGCAACGAAAGAGCCTGAGTTTGTATTCTTCTATTTGGCAACTCACCTTTTGAAAGGAAGAGCTGTGATTGTAGATCCCGAATCTAATAAGCAAAGGTTGGACTACATAATAAACAAAGTGGATCCTGTATTGATTCTTGGATTTGACAAAGATCTGGTTTCATTATATCACCAATTTGAAGGAGCTCGAGATGAAGTGGACGTAGAAGCTCTAGCAACAGGGATTAATGGTGAGGATATTTGTGATATACTGTTTACAACAGGAACAACGGGTGCTCCCAAAGGCGTGTTGCTGACGCAGAATAATATATTGAATGCCACAATAAATATCAATACATTTATTGGTACGGATGAGGATGATTTAGAAGTCTTGGCTTTACCTCTTTGTCACTCTTTTGGATTGGGACGTTTAAGATGCGTTCTGTCCATGGGAGCAACCCTTGTTCTGTTGGGAAGTTTTGCCAATCTCAAACATTTCTTTGAGTGTTTGAAGACTTATAAAGCAACCGGCTTTGGAATGGTTCCTTCGGTTTGGAATTATATAAAACGGCTGAGTGGAGATAGGATTACGCAATACGCATCTCACCTGCGCTATATAGAAATAGGAAGTGCACCGATGGATGTCGAAGATAAACGTTATTTGTGCAAATTGTTTCCTGATACGCGTATTTGTATGCATTATGGCTTAACGGAGGCCTCACGCTCTTCTTTTATAGAGTTTCATCGCGATTGTTTACACTTAGACTCGATAGGACTTCCCTCGCCCAATGTGCAAGTAAAGTTCTTTTCAGGTGATGGACGAATGTTACCATTTGGAGAGGAGGGGGAACTCTGTATCGCAGGAAAACATGTGATGCGGAGTTATCTGCTCAAAGATGACAATCAAAACGCTTTTTATGGCGATTATTTTAGGACGGGTGACTGGGGAATGATGGACGAAAATGGTTTTCTTTATCTCTTGGGCAGAAAGAAGGAACTAATTAATACAGGTGGTAAAAAAGTTGCCCCGATAGAGGTTGAAAGCTGTATAAATCAAATGGATGGAGTGTTGGATTGCATTTGTATCGGTATTCCCGACCCGAACAAAATATTAGGTGAGGTGATAAAATGCTTTGTCAAACCGGAAAATGGTGCCTCCTTTTTAAATGCGGCATCTATAAAGGAACATGTTCGTAAGGAACTTGAATCTTACAAAGTTCCTTTTTATGTAGAGTTTGTAGAGGAGCTCCCTATAACCAAATCAGGAAAGAAACAACGGCTATTATTACAATAAGAAAACATGGATAAAGAGATATATGTATTAGGAATTGGTCGAAACTCAATAACAATGATTGATTTGGCCGAAGATTGCGGTTATAGGATAGCCGGATTATTACACTATAACCATGATTGTATTGGCGAAAATTATTTTGGCTATAGAATTGGTGGGTGTTTCGAAGACTTATTTGTGGGAAACTCCATAAAAGGTAAGAATTTTTTGATTACGATGGGGGATATTTCTATTCGTGAGACGTTGTTTAATCGAATTGTTGGTTATGGTGGGGCGGTTCCTTCTCTTATTCACCCGTCCGCTGTGGTCTCTCGTCATGCGCAAATAGGAAGCGGCGTGCTTGTTATGCCGCAAAGTGTAGTTCAGGCAGATGTGAAAGTTGGAGATAATTCAGTGCTGACGCTTTCCTCTCAATTAACTCATTCGTCAGTGGTTGGTAATCACTGTTTCATATCGGGGCATAGTCTTGTTGGGGCTTATGTGAATATGGGTGATAGAGTATGGATTGGACAAGGTGCGGTTATTGTGTCTGGAGAGGTGGGCTCAATTGGTAATGATGCCATAATAGGAGCCGGTTCCGTACTGCGGACAAATGCGAAACCGAATTGTGTATATCTTGGCAACCCTGCAAGATTGGTTCGAGTAAGAGAGTGATTGTTGAATATAAAAACAGAAATTATGAAAAGTAAAAAAACTTTGATTGACAATGGAACCGTAGTGAGAGTTGTGGAAAAGGGGGAAATGTACTTAATGCAAAGAGGAGAGTTACATCTAATCCCTAATAACCAGGTGTATAACTCTTTATATGCTTGTAAGGATGTGGTGAAAGATATTAGCATGGAACAGTTCTTGAACGCATCTGTAGGTCAGCCTCTGTCTAAAGACACCAAATTGATAAAAGGTACTGGGTGTGAAATCTATTTCAATACCAATAATACCAAGAGTCATATTCGTTCATCTCATGATTTCAATCTTGCGGGTTTTGATTGGGCTTCTGTAAAAAAAGTCTCTGATGATGAGCTTAGGAATATAAAAACAATCCGTGATTTTGTAATAGAACAAAACAAGGTAGTGTCAATAAATTCTAATGATATTCCCAGTTTTTATAACAAACAAATAAAGGGTGTCGGTTACGGAAAATTGGAGATGCATAAGAACTTTGTACCCGGAAATGCTGAGCGTACTGCCAGTATATTATTACCGCCTGATTATAATTCGGACGAGAAATATCCGGTTTTATTTTTATATCACGGGTTGGGTGGAACCTCTGAAGAGTGGATAAATTATGGAGCCCAAACCGTAATAGGAAATTTGATGTATGAAGGAAAAATATGTGAAGGTAAAGCACGTGAAGGCGAAATATGTGAAGGGAAAATATGTAAAAATGGGATACATAAATTTATAACCGTTATTCCGGATATTTTCCTGTCTAATGATTCTACTGTGATAAGAGAAAAAAAATATAGGGAATATAGACAAATATTAGTAGAGGAGTTGCTGCCTTATCTGAAGTCGTCTTATTCGATAAAGGATGGAGGAGAAAATACAGCTATAGCCGGTCTTTCTATGGGAGGATATGCGGCTCTATATCATGATTGGCTATGCCATTCAAAGTATCGTTTAGATACTTTTCATTATGTTGGCGCCTTTGGTCCGAGTCAGGCTCTTTTAATATTAGTTAGAGACCCTGATAAATTTATTCTTCCCAATTCACCAGACTGCTTTACTTTTATAGGTAGAGGAAGTAAAGACTCAATAGTTGATCAAGGAGCGAAATTATATAGTGACACTCTAACAAAAAATGGAGTTGATAATGTGTATGTTGAGTATGAGAATGGAGATCATGGCAGTGGTACAATGAGTAAATTGTTATATCAATTTCTATCGTATGATTTTTTTAATAAGAAGTAAGGACGAACTAAAATAAAAAATGGGCTGTAAATCTGAATGAATGATGAAAAAAGATAAGTATTTCGGATTATCTCCACGTATAGCATGCTGGAAAAGGGATACTCCATTGGAGAATTGGTTGAGCCTTAAAGCTGATGAATCAGATTTTTGGAAAAGGATTTATGTTCTTTATTATAAACTGTGTGACCGTAAATACTACCGGGGCGGTGTGGAACTTATAGAGAAAGTAATAGAGCCTTACAAGGATAAATTCATCTCATTTGATAGAAACTGTATTATTCGTGATATGGTTTATTGTCTTCATCGCTTTGGAATTTCTTTTGAGGAATATTGCATTTATGACTTTGTAGATAAGAATAACTCTTGTCGTAATTCTTATGTATCTGATAAGTTGAGACACTATTATTGCGATATTCTAAATGGCAAAAGTATTACAGATTTATTGAATGATAAATATAAATGCTATAAGAAATATGCGGAATTCTTCAAACGAGAGGTTTTGGGTTGCTATGCGGACGGAGATAAAGACGCTTTTATAGAATTTATAAGTAAACATGCTCTGTTCATATTTAAGCCTGTGGATGGTAATTGTGGACATGGCGTTAAAATCATCTCTTTAGAGAAGAGTGATGCTTCTGACTTTTTTGATAAGAGGATTACTGATGGCCCATTTGTAGTTGAAGAGTTAATCTGTCAAGGAGCGGAAATGGCAGCTCTCCATCCCCAATCAATAAATTCATTGAGAGTCTCCACTTTTGTTTTAAAAGGAAAGGTACATATAAACGCAATTACATTAAGAATGGGGCTTGGTGAGTCTGTTGTAGATAATGCTGGTTCCGGAGGTATCTACGCAAGTGTGGATTCGGAGTATGGTTTCGTACAAACAGATGCAAGAGACTATAAGGGACAACATTTCAATATACATCCTGATACTGGAGTACAAATAGTGGGATATAAACTACCAGAATGGGGGAAAGCTCTTTCGTTAATCCATAAAATTGCGACTTGTCAAGAAGGAACTGTTTTGATTGCTTGGGATATTGCTTATAGTGATAAAGGATGGCTTATGGTAGAGGGGAATGCGGTTGGCAGTTGGGATATTTTACAATCCAACAAACAGATTGGAAAGAAAGCTGAGTTGTTCTCATATATGGATAATTTTTTTGAAACAGACGAACTATTAAAAGGAAACAGACAGTGAATCACGATTTATTAGTCAGCATACGCTGTTGTACTTATAATCACGAACCGTATATTCGTCAATGTTTGGAGGGGTTCGTGATGCAAAAAACAAACTTTCGTTTCGAAGCCGTAGTTCATGATGATGCTTCTACGGATGGAACGGCAGCGATTATAAAAGAATTTGCAGAGAAATATCCCGATATAATTAAGCCTATTTATGAAACGGAGAATCAGTATTCTAAGCATGATGGTTCATTGATACGCATAATGGATGCACACATGCGGGGTAAATACATAGCTTATTGTGAAGGCGATGACTATTGGATAGACCCTTTAAAACTTCAAAAGCAAGTAGATTTACTGGAAGCAAATCCAGAATATAGTATGTGTTGTACTAATTGCATTGATTATATACAAAAAAGTGGAAAATTGAGAAATTCTCCGCTAACAAATAAACATGTGATTGTTTTGGATGATTTGTTATATAACGAAAATATGATTGCAACACTTACTGCTTTATGTCGAAAAGATCTAATATTGGAATATAACAGTAAATTATTTAAGTTGTTTCCGAAATGGCCACTTGGAGATTATCCTTTGTGGATATGGATGGCTACCAAAGGAAAAATATGCAAAATACCCGATAAAGCGGCTGTATATCGTATTTTGGCTGGCTCTGCCAGTCATAGTGAAGATGAGAATAAAGGATTCTTTTTTGGTTTAGCCGGATATGAAATACGATTGTATTTTTGTGCATTGTTGAATAAACCAAGCTTGCTTATCAATATTAAACGTAAATACTATATATTACGATTTGTAGGGCGTAGATTTTGGAGACAGTTTGATAAATTGAAGTATTTATATCAACTATCATATAAATAATATTGATGAATTGGTTAGTTATAGGTATATTGGCAATTTGTTTTTTGTATTCTTATAAAAGGACAAGGAATCTTGTTCACCCATCCGTTATTGTGAGCATGATTTGGACTTTGTTATTATTTGTGTATAATATATCGGAACATGGCCTCTATGTTTTATCCAATAGATTTTATTTAGCCACGCTTTTGTGGGTACTCCCTTTTTGCTTATCATCACTAATAAATTTTCGTTCCAAACACATTGATGTAGAAACTGATAGTTGCCTTGTTGGCTATAAAAGAATTAAGATATTACTTAATGTAATGATTATTGTTAATTTATACTATCTGTATCGACTGTATAACTTCTCTTCAACAGGATATTATAATGATTACTTTAAATTGAAATCGGACGGAGAATTGCCTGTTTTCTTCACTGTGATGAATTATGTAAACCAAATTTCATTGGTGGTATTTGCAGTGATTTGCCTGAATATAGAGCAGATAAAAAAATGGAAAATTTATCTATTTAGTTTGATATTCTTTGCGTGTTGTTTTTTAATGAGTATTAAAACAATGCTTGCGCAAGTAATATTTATTATTATAATTACCAACTACTATAAAGGAAAGCTCAATTGGAAAAAAGCTGCATTTGTTTTTGCTGTATTTTTTAGTCTTGTTGTCTCTGTTCAGGTATATAGGAGCAATAATAACAGTGAATTTGATTTGATTCAGTTTCTTAATATCTATGCTCTGTCTCCATTACCGGCTTTTGATTTAGCCCTAAATGAAAAGATACATTTGGAAGAGGGAGGAACCTATCGTTTTTTTTTGACTTTTCTGAATAGACTCTTCGGGTGTGATTTTGCGGTTTATTCTGGTGGAGATAGATGGGTGGAAGTTCCTGTGCTTACGAATGTCTATACTGTAATGAGTGATCCTTTTGCTGATTTTGGATATATTGGAATTTTTGTATTTGCAGTGATAGAGGGCTTGTTTTGGGGATTTCTTTATAAAAAGGGAGTTAAACAAGACAAAATACAATGGAAGATCTTTTATGCTGTATATTTTTATACTTTGATTTTCCAATTCTTTGCGGATTATATATTCACTTTTTTTTCTGTTTTATTACAACTTATCATTGTAATCTATTTTTTGTTTTATAAGCGAAACATTTATGCGAATAGACATTCTGATGGCTACCTACAACGGTGCTAAATATATTCGTCAGCAGATACTTTCAATTATTGCTCAAACGCATGCCGATTGGCGGCTACTTGTTCATGATGATGGCTCTACGGATGAAACTGTTTCCATTGTCAGAGAATTTGCTTCAAAGGATCATCGAATATTTTATTGTGATGATGGAATTGCCCAATTGGGTCCGGGGGATAATTTTATGCATCTATTGCAGTATGCTGAGGCTCCTTTCGTTTGTTTTTGTGATCAAGATGATGTATGGTTTGATTGTAAGTTGGAGATACTGTTAGCTGCTATTGCGTCGAAAGATAATACTAAGCCTCAAGTTGTATATTCAAACGCTTATGATTGGTATCCTCTGCGAAGGAATTTAATCGGTAGAGCTTCTACTCCATTTTATTGCTATAAGGCAAAAGATGCTTTTTTTATAAATGGGGGAATTCAAGGCTGTGCTTCCATCTTTAATATGGAGATGAAAAATTTTATCAACCGCAAGCATGCGTATGTAGCTATGCATGACCAAGTGTTGATGTTTGCGGGAATTATATGCAATGGAATCGAATATATAAAGGAGCCTCTCTTTCTATATAGGCAACATGAGGTTAACTTCACCCCCCACCAAGCTCAGGGTTTTATAGAACGAATCAAACTGATTATAAAAAATTACCGGGTTCCTGTTGTTAACCTGAAGTATTATCAAGGAATATCTTCCTTTCTTCAAACTTATACTACGGTAATGAAACAGAGTGATAAAAAACTCTTTGAAACCTATTTGACTTTACCGGAACTCGGTGTCTTTCATCGCTTTTATCTGATTCTGAAGTATCGATACTCTTTCAATAAAAGTACAGTTCTGCTCTTATTAAAAATGATGATGAGGAGATATATTGGAGAACTTTAAGAAATAGTAATTCACTGAAAATGAAAATAGCATATATTCTTCCTTCTTTACGGAATCAAGGTCCAATTATTGTTGTCAAGTCATTGTCGGATTACCTTGTACAACATGGTTGTGAGGTTGATATCTATTATTTTGATGATTTTCCGGGTATGCCGTTTAGTTGTGCGACTCGACGTATCAGAATGAATGAGCCTATTGATTTTGATAAATACGATATTATTCATTCACATTGTCTGCGACCGGACAAGTATGTCGTAAAATGGAAGAATAGTATTCATCACTCTAAAGTGATATCAACACTTCATCAAGATACTTACCGTAGTTTCAGGTATCAATATAATCCTTTATTATCAGGGATATTCACATGGTATTGGTGCAGATTGCAGTCCCGATTTGATGCGGTAATAAGTATCTCTAATCAATTGAGGGATATTTATAATAAGGAGATTAAGGCTGATGTTTTGACTATTTATAACGGATGTCCTATTGATTTTGAAATGATGGAGGATTGTGCTCTTGTTGCTAAATTGAAAAGTATAAGAAGTCAGTATCGGTTAATTGGTACATATGCTTTTGTAACAAGGAGAAAAGGACTCGATCAAGTTTTAAAGGCATTGTCGGAACTCACGGAATACGCTCTTGTTATCATAGGAGAAGGTCCTGATATTGAGAGGCTGAAACAAATGTCCGTAGACTTGGATATAGTAAATAGGGTATTCTTTTTCCCTTATCAGAAAAGTCCTCGAAACTATTTGTCTCATTTTGATATTTACATCATGCCTTCTTATTCTGAAGGTTTTGGTCTGTCCATGGTTGAAGCTGCCTTGGCAAAGAAAGCTATTGTATGTTCTAATTTACCATCGTTCTATGAAATTTTTCCAAATGATGAAGCTTCGTTTTTTGAACTGAATAATATAGATGCTTTGAAAAATGCTATTCTAAAAGCATATAATGCGAAGGAATTTTATGGAATGAAGGTATATGAGCGTTGTTTCAACTCTTTTACTTCAGATAAAATGGGAGAGAATCATTTGGCTTTTTACCATAAGATTCTATTAAGGTAATGTCTGTTCTTGAAGACAAAATCTTACTGATTATTGGTGAAGCTGAAAGGGTACGTACTATCTAACTGAATAATTCTTAATACTTTTGTTAGTTATCGAAGAAATAAGGGTGCTTATTCATTGATTGTTTGTATATTTGCAAACAGATAATAGTTTTTTTCGAGACAGATGAAAAGCCAAGATGAAATATTGAAGATGAGAGCTGCCGTACTGTATGTATTGCAGGCTTTTAAGGATGGGGTTGATTACATCAAACTCTTTAAGATTCTTTATTTTGCACAAAAGGAACATCTTGTTAAGTATGGTCGGGGGGTGATAGGAGATACGTTTCATGCATTGAAATATGGTCCGGTGCCTTCGTTTATCTATAAATCACTTCAAATGAGTGAAGGACGTTTGGATAAAGAACCTGATTTTGACGCATTTTGTGCCGATATTCAGGTTACCGGTGATTCGATTGTTTTCTCAAAAGAAACTCCGGATATGGATGAGTTATCGGTATCTGATGTGAAATGTTTGGATAAATCTATTAAAAAATACAAGGATATGGATTCTTATCGTTTGTCCGGACGATCACATGATGCTGCTTGGAAAGAAGCTTATACGAGAGCACAAGATGATCCTGAAAAAGATAGAATGACCTTAATCGATATTGCTAAAGCCGGACATGCCAAACCCGGGGTTATTGAATATATAAAGGAAAATATTCAGATTGATAAATATTTGAATTAATGGAAATGCTGATTATGGCTACTATGTAGCTTATATTCTTATCAATAAAAGTATCAATACTAAATATCTTTGTACAAAAGAATTGTTGAATAGTCAATTCCCTTTGTACGTAAAGGATTATCCTGATATATTAAAGATAGATCCCAGTTATGCAAATCTTGCAAAAATACGGGAAATAGAAAAAGAACGCTTGTTGCGTGAGGCTACCTACCAAGGAAAGTTAGTAGCTAAGGATTTGAATCTGATAATAGAAGCCTTGAGAAATTCGGAAATTATCACGAATAAAGAAAAAAAACGATATGGCCTGGTAAAATGAGGCTAATTCCTTAATTATATTTTCTACAACATTAGTCGGTATAGCATTGATTCAAATGCTGTACCCTTTCCTTTTATTATTTCATTCGGATAATAATTAAACCCAGATAATTATAAACTATGTCAGTATTTAAAGACAAAGTCTTACTGATTACCGGTGGAACAGGTTCCTTCGGTAATGCCGTATTGCGTCGTTTTCTTGATTCCGATATCAAGGAAATCCGCATATTCTCTCGTGATGAAAAGAAACAGGATGACATGCGCCATGCATTGCAAAATCCTAAAGTGAAGTTTTATATTGGGAATGTACGAGATAAAGGCTCGGTAGATGTTGCCATGAAAGGAGTGAATTATGTATTCAGTGCTGCTGCATTGAAACAGGTGCCCTCTTGTGAGTTCTTCCCGATTGAAGCGGTGAATACGAATGTAATGGGTACGGAAAATGTGCTAAACTCTGCCATAGAGCATGGTGTGGAAAGTGTTGTTGTGCTCTCTACTGACAAAGCAGCTTATCCAATCAATGCAATGGGGATGAGTAAAGCTTTGATGGAAAAAGTGGCGGTAGCAAAAGGGCGTGAACTGGGCGAAGGAGCAAAGACCACAATTTGCTGTACACGTTACGGGAATGTTATGGCTAGTCGTGGTTCGGTAATTCCTTTGTGGGTAGAGCAGATGATGGAAGGTAAACATATTACAATTACCGATCCCAATATGACTCGTTTTATGATGACGCTTGACGATGCTGTTGATTTGGTGATTTATGCTTTTACTCATGCGCATAATGGTGATTTGTTTGTACAGAAGGCGCCTGCTGCTACCTTGGAGACTCTTGCAACAGCTTTGAAAGAAATCTATAAAACAGATACGGAAGTTAAAATCATAGGAACTCGTCACGGTGAGAAACTGTACGAAACCCTTGTAACACGCGAAGAAATGGTGCGTGCTGTTGATATGGGAGATTATTACCGCATTCCTTGTGATACGCGTGATTTGAATTATGACAAGTTTTTCACTAAAGGAAATGAAGAAGTATCTAAGATAGAAGATTACCATAGTCATAATACGCGTCGACTTGATGTAGAAGGTATGAAAGAACTATTGATGAAGTTACGCTTTATCCGTGAAGATATGGGCTTGGAAGCAAGAGCTAAAGCCAGAGAAATTCGCAGTGAATAACGTTAATACAAATACTATGTTGAAAGTAATGACTATTGTCGGTACCCGTCCGGAGATTATAAAATTGAGCCGGGTCATGGCAGAACTTGATAAATATACTGAGCACATAATAGTGCATACAGGTCAGAATTTTGATTATGAATTGAATGAAATATTCTTTCAGGAACTTCGTATTCGTAAGCCGGATTATTTTTTGGAAGCAGCAGGAAAGAACGCTGCTGAAACGATTGCTAATGTCATTCGTAAGTCGGATGATCTGATGGAAGAAGTGAAGCCGGATGCCATATTGCTGTATGGAGATACGAATAGCTGTATATCGGTTATCTCGGCCAAACGTAAGAAAATTCCTATTTTCCACATGGAGGCTGGTAACAGATGTTTTGACCAACGTGTACCTGAGGAGATTAACCGAAAAATTGTAGATCACCTCAGTGATATCAATATGCCCCTTTCTGAACATGCCCGTAAATATTTGCTTGCCGAAGGATTAAAGCCTGAGACAGTAATCAAGACCGGTTCACCAATGACAGAGGTTTTACTTTACCATAAAGAGGATATTGAGAAGTGTGATGTCTTGAAAAATGAGGGACTTAAAAAGGGAGGGTATTTCATTGTCAGCACTCATCGTGAAGAGAATGTAGATTCGGAAAAGAATTTTACTGATCTGCTGGACTCTTTGAATGCAATAGTCGATAAATATCATAAGAAAGTAATTGTTTCTACACATCCACGTACACGCAAAAAACTGGAGGCTATGGGTTTTGTTAATTCGAATCCGATGATTGAGTTCATGAAACCTTTTGGCTTTTTAGAGTATATCAAGTTGCAGCAAAATGCCTTTTGTGTTATCTCGGACAGTGGAACGATTACAGAGGAATCGTCTATTCTCCACTTTCCTGCCATTACTATACGTCAAGCTCACGAACGTCCCGAGGGTATGGATGAAGGTACGCTGATAATGACCGGGCTGAATAGCGATCGTATATTAGATTCCATTGATGTGGTGACTTCACAATATGCCGAGGGGAGAGATGTTATACATTCAATTCCTGACTATGAGGCAGATAATGTATCAAAAAAAGTAGTGCGTATTATTCTTTCCTATACGGATTATGTCAACCGTACGGTATGGCATAAGAACATCTGATAATTTTGGGTAATTCATGAGAAAAATTTTGTTGTTCGGCGCCACTGGTATGGCCGGACACATCGTCTATTCCTATCTGCGAAGTACCGGGAAATATAACATTGCTAATGTTGTGTTTCGTACCCCGCTGAATGAAAATAGCATAGTTGTTGATGTGACAAATAGAGATGCAGTGGCCGAAATTGTGCATAAAGAACAGCCGGAAGTCATTATCAACTGTATTGGAGTACTGATAAAAGGTTCTAAAGAGCATCCTGATAATGCGATTTTAATCAATGCTTATTTCCCGCATTTATTGAAGAAATTAGCTGATGAAGTTGATGCGAAATTGGTTCATATCAGTACAGATTGCGTTTTCTCCGGTAAAAAGGGGGGCTATACGGAAGAGGATTTCAGAGATGCGGATGATGTGTACGGACGTAGTAAAGCTCTTGGCGAAGTCATAAATGACAAGGACTTGACGATTCGTACTTCCATTATCGGTCCGGAACTGAAAAGAAATGGTGAAGGATTGTTTCATTGGTTTATGAATCAGCATGGACAGGTAAATGGTTTTAAAACAGCTATATGGGGTGGTGTGACAACTTTAGAATTGGCAAAAGCTATTGATGCTGCTTTGTTACAAAATAAAACAGGGCTGTTACAGTTGAGTAACGGAGTAGGAATTTCTAAGTACGATTTGTTAGGCTTGTTCAAAGAAATATGGAACAGGCAGGATATTGATATAATGCCTTATGATGGGAATGGGATTGACAAATCTATTGCTAAATCGGAACGGTTTGACTATGATGTGCCAAGTTATAAACAGATGTTGATAGAACAAGCTGCATGGATGGAGAGTCATAAGTCTTTGTATATGCAATATTTTTAGAAATGGAGAAAAGAAAAAAGGTATTGGTTTTGGGGGAGGCTTTCTATCCTGAAGATTTTCTTATTAATGATTTAGTGAGGGAATGGGAAAAGGATGGATATCAATTTGAGGTATTAACTCGTGCACCTTCATATCCTTTTGGAAAGGTTTATGAAGGGTATAAGAACAAAATTTATCAAACTACTTGTTTTAATACGATAAAGATTCATCGTTTCCCCGTGCTGCAAGGATATGAGAAAAGCACTATAATAAAAGTATTGAATTATTTTTCTTTCGTTTTTTGGAGCTGCTTGATTGTTTTGTTCATTGGGAAACGCTTTGATAGAGTGTTTATCTATCAAACAGGACCTTTGACTTTGGCTGCGGCAGGTATCTTTCTGAAAAAGCTTTTTAACGCAAAGGTTACTATCTGGACACAGGACTTATGGCCGGAAACTGTATATGCTTATGGTTTCAAGAAAACCAAATTACTTAGTTGTTGTTTGGATCGATTTGTAAAATGGATATATAAAAATTGTGATTCGATATTAGTGTCTTGTGAGGGCTTTATAGAAAGAATTCATCATTATACTCCTGAAAAGGATATACTTTTTGCTCCGAATTGGTCGCTTATGGAGTATAAGCCGACTAAAAAAATAGAGTTGCCAGGAACTTATAATTTCGTTTTTGCAGGTAATGTTGGTAAGGTACAAAACCTGGAGAACGTTTTACGTGGGTTTGGGCAGTTTGTAAAGGACTGTCCGAACGCTTGCTTAAATATAATAGGAGATGGTTCATTCTTGACTGAATTGATGGATATAGCGAAGAATGAATGTATTCCAAATGTGAATTTTACGGGGCGTAAACCTTTATCGGAAATGTCTGACTATTATGAAGCGGGGGATGCTTTGATTATATCATTAAAGGATGTCCCGCTTTATGAGACCATGATGCCATCTAAATTTCAAGCTTATTTAGCGACAGGAAAGCCTATTTATGCGATATTCAATGGTGAGGTGAGGAATATTGTAGAGAAGTATCAAATAGGTTTCGGGGCTTCGCCTACTGATTTAGGCGATATTGCAGCTGGTTTTAATCATTTTGTGAAGTTAACGGATGAAGAGAAGAAGGCTATTGCTAATAATGCGGCTTGTTTGTGCGAAACTGTGTTTAATAGGAAGATGATTATAAAGCTTATTGATGGAGTGGTTTGGAAATGAAAAGAAATGGTTTTATGCCGTGAAAGGTTCATTTGCTACTGCATTTGTGAAAATTGATATAACTTTTCTTTAGAACTGAAGCCGGAAATCTTTCAACTTTCTGCTGTAAAGAGTACCGTATTACATGTACCAAAGGGGTATGCGAATGGTATAAAAGCGTATGAACCGGACTCTATTTTATGGGTATATTCAAATAATAAAACGATTGATTTTATGGATGTAAATTATAAAATTCTTGATACTCAGCGTATCATCACCTACATATCTGCTTCATCCAATGAAGTATCTGTAGAAGACATTATCCTCTATTCCGGTGCCGACAAGTTCCGTGTATATCCTGCTCTTTTTGAGCTGGAGCAGAGTGGATGGCTGGAAGTAGTAAAACGTGAGGAACTTGGAGCACCATCTATTGTTCGAAAGAAGAGAAATGAAGATTAACGACAGGTAACAGCGGTTACTTTGTTTTTAGGCGCAGTCGAAACTAATCCTTTAGGAATGGTTTCGGCTGTTTTTTTTAACTATTGAATGAAGAGGCTATGAACGATTGTATTTTGCTGTAAGCCTAGTTGGCATGAGCTTATGCATCAACTTTCCTAAGAAAGAACATCCTTATTTTGTTTTGTGCTCAAATAAGAGTTACTTTGTATGCAAGAAGCAAAAATGGAGGAAGCATATGGAAGTGCAACAGAAACTTTATCCGATAGGGATACAGACCTTTTCGGAGCTGATAAGAAAGAACTATTTTATAAATGGAATTCTTTTCTAGGAAAGTGCGGAAGTATGACAATCAGATACGGATATCCGCTCCCCACATCAATTTATTCCGTAATGTATCGAAGAAGATATGGTTGTATCGTTTCACCACCTTGATGGAATAGTCTGCCCGTGAGAGGGTAAGCCGGGTGGATTCTTTGCATGATTCGCTGCGGCCGTCGATGGCGACCAGGAAATTATGGCTTCGGCTTTCTACATCAAGTGTTATTTCCCAATCATCACAGATGACGATGGGACGGACATTGAGGCTATGTGGAGCTACAGGGGTAATGGCAATCGTTTTACTGTGGGGTACGATGACCGGACCTCCCACGCTGAGCGAATAGGCTGTAGAACCTGTGGGAGTGGAGACGACCAATCCGTCGGCTTGATAGGTGGTCAGCGGGGCGCCGTTGATGGCCGCATGGATACTGATCATGGAGGAACTGTCTCTTTTCAGTACGGCAATCTCATTGAGCGCGTAAGGGGATTTCATTAACTGTTCGTCGTCACACTTCAGTTGCAGCACACTGCGCTCTTCTACTTTATAGCGGTTGTTGTAAATCTCTTCAAAAGTATTCTCCATCTCTTCGGGAGAGATATCCGCCAGAAATCCTAAACGGCCGGTGTTGATGCCTAAAATGGGAATGTCCTTTTTCCCCACGCGGCTGGCTGCCTTCAGAAATGTACCGTCACCGCCGATGCTGATGACCATGTCGGCATAAAAATCATCTCCGTCAAACAATTCTGCGGACGGTATGTTAAGGTGTAAGTCGGCAGTCAGAAAATGATAGAACTCCCGGCAGATACAGAGTTGTGCACCGTGCCGTTCCAATATGCGGAAAAGGTTCTCTGCATGCGAAGATTTTTTTGCTTGATAGGTATTTCCAAATAGGGCAAATTTCATAGTCAATTCTGTTGTTATGCTGCGCAAAGATGCTATTTTTTTCTCAGAATGCTGCCAACATATCGCTATTATTTGTACTTTTGCCCCAAACTATAAATCAAATTATGACGAGATTAAGCGTAAACATAAATAAGGTTGCAACGTTGCGTAATGCCCGTGGAGGCGATGCACCTAATGTAGTTAAAGTGGCATTGGATTGTGAGAACTTTGGTGCTGACGGTATTACCGTGCATCCTCGTCCGGATGAAAGGCATATCCGCCGGAGCGATGTTTATGATTTGCGTCCGTTGCTGCGTACCGAATTTAACATAGAGGGATATCCTGCTCCGGATTTCATAGACTTGGTTTTGAAGGTGAAGCCGCATCAGGTGACTCTGGTGCCTGACAGCCCTACACAACTGACTTCGAATGCCGGTTGGGATACCAAGACTAATCTTGATTTTTTGAGTGAGGTGCTCGATGAGTTCAATAATGCCGGTATCCGTACGTCTGTCTTTGTTTCAACTGACGCGGAAATGATAGAATATGCGGCAAAGGCAGGTGCCGACCGTGTAGAACTATATACGGAACCATACGCGACGGCTTATCCTAAAGGGAAAGAAGCGGCGATAGCCCCCTTTGTGGAAGCGGCGAAGGTGGTTCGTAGTTTAGGGTTGGGACTGAATGCCGGACATGACTTGAGTTTAGTGAATTTGAATTATTTTTATCAAAACATTCCATGGTTGGATGAGGTTTCTATCGGGCATGCACTGATTTGTGATGCATTGTATCTGGGACTGGAACGTACCATTCAGGAATATAAAAACTGTCTTCGCTGATGAATGCAATGTTGTTATTGGCCCAAGTGGCTCCGGCACTCACTGATTCTATTGCAGGTGCCAATCCCGTATTGACTCCGATATCCGCTCCCGATGAGATGAATTTGTGGAGCATGGCTGTCAAGGGAGGTTGGATTATGATCGTGTTAGGTCTGATGTCCATACTTTGCTTTTATATCCTGTTTGAACGCAATTATGTAATCCGGAAGGCGGGAAAGGAGGACCCTCTGTTCATGGACAAAATCAAGGATTATATTCTGGGTGGAGAACTGAAGGCTGCCATCGCTTATTGCCGGAGTGTGGACACGCCCTCGGCCCGTATGATTGAGAAAGGTATCAGCCGTCTGGGACGACCGGTGAATGATGTGCAGGCAGCCATTGAAAATGTCGGTAACATTGAGGTGGCGAAATTGGAAAAGGGGATGACGATCATGGCTACTATTTCCGGCGGTGCGCCGATGCTGGGCTTTCTGGGCACGGTAACGGGTATGGTGCGGGCTTTCTGGGAGATGGCAAATGCCGGGAACAACATTGATATAACAATGCTTTCCGGTGGTATCTACGAAGCGATGATTACTACGGTAGGTGGCCTGATTGTCGGTATCATTGCCATGTTTGCCTATAACTATCTGGTGACGTTGATTGATGGTGTGGTCAATAAGATGGAAGCCAAGACAATGGCATTTATGGATTTGCTGAATGAACCGGCTAAGTAGTAATTTATAATAGGTAATTTATAAAGTGTTAAAACGTAGAATTAAAATATCACCTAATTTCAGCATGGCGTCCATGACGGACTTGATATTCCTGCTGTTGATTTTCTTTATGATAACATCTACCATGGTATCGCCGAATGCTATCAAGGTCTTGTTGCCGCAAGGAAAACAGCAGACCTCTGCCAAGCCTTTGACGAGGGTCATTATTGATAAGGACTTGAATTATTATGCCGCTTTCGGCAATGATAAGGAAAAGATGCTGTCTTTGGAAGAGCTGACTCCGTTCCTGCAGGAATGTGCGGTAAAGGAACCCGAAATGTATGTTGCCTTGTATGCTGACGAGACAGTGCCTTATCGGGAGATTGTCAAGATACTGAATATTGCGAATGAAAACAAGTTCAAGATGGTGCTGGCTACACGCCCGCCGGAAGGGAACAAATAAATGAAAGGAAAGTGTGCCATTTGCAATGTGCGGTTTAACTTTTCAGCACGATGGCGCGGTCGAATTGTACATTGTAAATGGCAAATGATATCATGGTAGATCAGAAAAAAAGAGGTAAATATGTAGGGGCTATAGGTGCGGTGCTGGTGCATGTCGCGTTTATTGCCTTTCTGATACTGGTAGGATTTACAGTGCCCAAACCTTCGGAAGAAGACGGTATGCCTGTGATGTTGGGTGAAATTCCCGATGCGTCGGGTATGGCCGATCCTTCTTTGGTGAAAGTAGATGTGATTCCGGAAGAGGTCGCTCCTCAAGTAGAGGAGGCTGCCGAACAAGATATCATTACGCAGGAAACTGAAGAGACCGTTGTGCTGAAGCCTAAGGCTGAACCTAAGAAGAAAGAGGTGAAGAAACCGGAAAAGACAGCCGCTGAAAAAGCGGAGGAGGCCCGTAAACTGGCAGAGGCGAAAGCGGAGAAGGAGCGCAGGGAAGCTGAAGAAGCAGCGCGCAAACGGGTTTCCGGTGCCTTTGGCAAGGGGGCGCAGATGGGTAGCAAAGGGAATACGGAAGGACAAGGGATACAGGGAAGTCCTAAGGGGAATGCACCGGCCGGGGCCACTAGCGGTACGGGCGGTTATGGCTCTTTCAACCTTGGAGGGCGCTCTTTAGGGGAAGGGGGGCTGCCACGCCCTATATATAATGTACAGGATGAAGGTAGGGTAGTAGTGACGATTACGGTAAATCCGGCAGGTCACGTCATTGCGACCAGTATTAATCGCCAGACGAATACCGTGAACCCTGCTTTGCGCAAAGCTGCGGAAGATGCCGCTAAAAAAGCCCGCTTCAATGCAGTGGGCGGCTTGAATAATCAAACGGGAACTATAACGTATTATTTTAATCTAAAATAAGAGGAGGATCAATTATGGGTACAGTTTATGTCTTTTTTGCTGACGGATTTGAGGAGATTGAAGCTTTCACTGCTGTGGATGTAATAAGACGTGCGGGGTTGAATGTGGAAATGGTGACAGTAACTCCTGATGAGATAGTAACGGGTGCGCATGGCGTACCGGTTTTGTGCGACAAGAATATCGTGAATTGTGACTTTTTTGATGCGGACTTGATTTTGTTGCCGGGGGGGATGCCGGGTGCCGCTACATTGGAGAAGTGCGATGATTTGCGTAAGCTGGTGTTACGTTTTGCAGAACAGGAGAAGCCGATGGCAGCTATCTGTGCCGCACCTATGGTATTGGGTAAGTTGGGCTTGCTGAAAGGTAGGAAGGCTACTTGCTATCCGGGTTTCGAACAATATCTGGAGGGGGCTGAATATACCGGTGCAATCGTTGAAAAGGACGGTAATATCATAACCGGCAAGGGACCGGGTGCCGCCATGGAGTTCGCATTGGCGGTTGTGGAACTTTTGCTAGGCAAAGAGAAAGTGAAGGAACTGAAAGAGGCAATGTGTGTTTGTTAATTCATAATTCATGAAGTCAGCTCTTATAGTTGCGGGTGGCAAAGGGTTACGTATGGGAACGGAACTTCCCAAACAGTTTCTTCCTGTTGGGGGGAAACCTGTGTTGATGCGTACTTTGGAAGCCTTCTATACTTACGATCCGGAGATGCGAATTATATTGGTACTCCCGCGCAGCCAACAAGAATACTGGAAGCGATTATGCCGGGAGTATCGTTTTTCTGTTTGTCATACCATAGCGGATGGAGGGGATACCCGATTCCATTCGGTAAAGAATGGTCTGGCTCTGGTCGAGGCTCCCGGTCTGGTGGGGGTGCATGACGGTGTCCGTCCATTTGTGTCGCAGGAGGTGATTTCCCGTTGTTATGCTTTGGCGGTGGAAAAGAGAGCTGTCATCCCCGTGGTGGATGTAGTGGAGACTGTCCGTCATCTGGAAGGAGAGCGGAGTACGACCGTCAACCGCGACAACTATAAATTGGTACAGACCCCGCAGGTCTTTGATGCCGCCCTTTTAAAGGAAGCATACGAGCAGCCTTATACATCTCATTTTACAGATGACGCCTCCGTTGTAGAGGCTTTGGGTATCCCTGTCTTTCTGACAGCGGGGAACCGGGAAAACATTAAAATAACGACTCCTTTTGATTTAAGAATTGCTACAGCACTTATAGATTCATGTTCGATTTAGCTACGCGTGACATAAAATATTTGTCGGGCGTCGGGCCGCAGCGCGCTTCGGTGCTTAATAAAGAGCTGGGCATTTATTCCCTTCACGATTTATTATATTATTTTCCTTATAAATACGTTGACCGTAGCCGTATCTACTCCATCCGGGAGATTGACGGTACTATGCCCTATATTCAGCTGAAAGGAGAAATATTGGGTTTTGAAACTGCCGGTGAAGGGCGCCAGCGACGGTTGATAGCCCATTTCTCGGATGGTACGGGTATTGTCGACCTGGTTTGGTTCCAGGGGATTAAATACTTAGTGGGCAAGTATAAGGTGCATCAGGAATACATCGTTTTCGGTAAGCCTACGGCGTTTAACGGACGGATTAACATTGCCCATCCGGATATTGACCTGGCATCAGAGCTGAAGCTGTCTTCTATGGGGATGCAGCCTTATTACAGTACGACGGATAAAATGAAGCGCAGCTCGCTGAATTCGCATGCCATTGAAAAGATGATGAGCACTGTGATCCAGCAATTGAGTGAACCTTTGCCGGAAACTCTTTCCGCCGCCATCCTGAATGAGCATCACCTGATGCCTTTGACAGAGGCGTTGACCCATATTCATTTTCCCGTCAATTCGGACTTGTTGCGTAAGGCGCAGTATCGCCTAAAGTTTGAAGAACTTTTTTATGTCCAATTGAACATCTTGCGTTATGCGAAAGACCGTCAGCGGAAATATCGTGGCTATATCTTTGAAAAGGTGGGGGAGATTTTTAATACTTTCTACTCCCGCAATCTTCCCTTTGAGTTGACGAATGCACAGAAGCGCGTTCTGAAGGAAATACGTCGGGACGTAGGTTCGGGAAAGCAAATGAATCGTCTGCTGCAGGGGGATGTAGGCAGCGGAAAGACTTTAGTGGCTTTGATGAGTATGTTGATGGCGCTTGATAACGGGTTTCAGGCATGTATGATGGCGCCGACTGAGATTTTGGCGAACCAGCATTATGAAACCATTCGTGAGTTGCTGTACGGTATGGACGTGCGGGTCGAACTGCTGACAGGCTCCATCAAGGGTAAACGTCGCGAAGCGATTCTTGCCGGCTTATTGACGGGGGATATACATATTCTTATCGGGACTCATGCCGTGATAGAGGATACGGTTAATTTTGCTTCGCTGGGTTTGGTGGTAATTGATGAACAACATCGTTTCGGGGTGGCGCAGCGGGCCCGTTTATGGACGAAAAATGTGCAGCCGCCCCATGTGCTTGTCATGACTGCCACTCCTATACCGAGGACATTGGCTATGACTTTGTATGGCGACCTTGACGTCTCTGTCATTGATGAACTTCCTCCCGGACGCAAGCCTATTGCTACCATTCATCAGTTTGATAACCGGCGGGAGAGTTTGTACCGGTCTGTACGTAAGCAAATTTCGGAAGGACGGCAGGTTTATATCGTTTATCCGTTGATAAAGGAGAGTGAGAAGATTGATTTAAAGAATCTGGAAGAAGGGTATCTGCATGTTTGTGAGGAGTTTCCCGAATGCAAAGTCTGCAAAGTGCATGGCAAAATGAAGCCGGCCGAGAAGGATGCGCAGATGCAGCAGTTTGTGGCCGGTGAGGCGCAGATAATGGTGGCTACCACTGTCATTGAAGTGGGGGTGAATGTCCCGAACGCATCAGTAATGATTATAGAGAATGCCGAACGTTTTGGCTTGTCACAGTTGCATCAGCTCCGCGGCAGGGTGGGGCGTGGCGCAGACCAGTCTTATTGCATTCTTGTCACAGGTTATAAATTGGCGGAAGATACCCGGAAGCGTCTGGAAATAATGGTCCGTACCAACGATGGCTTTGAGATTGCTGAAGCGGACCTTAAATTGCGCGGTCCCGGTGACTTGGAAGGAACTCAGCAGAGCGGCATTGCTTTTGATCTGAAAATAGCGGATGTTGTCCGTGACGGGCAACTGCTGCAATATGTCCGTGAAGTGGCACAGAAAGTGATCGATGTTGATCCTAATGGCATACTTCCCGAGAATGAAATCCTGTGGAGGCAGTTGAAGGCATTGAGAAAAACGAACGTTAATTGGGCTGCCATTAGCTAAAAAACGGTTAAACATACGCTTTATTTACACTTTATGTTGTAAAACATATTTGCTCGTATTCTTCCTATTTATAGGGGATTAAGATAGGACGTACGACCGGATAAAACCTTCCACTTCGAAAAAATAGTTAATGACTGACGCTGTTTTTCAGAGAGAAACGTTACCTTTGGGAGAATTTTTTAAAAAATCAATCTGGATATTCGCGTAGAACAGGTGGTGATGATTACCGGCAATGCTTGCAACGGATATCAAAATGAATGACGAAACGGAATGAATTTTAATTGGATTAAAACAGTTTTATTGGCTGCGACGGCAACAGTTAGCTTGAATTCTTTCTCGCAGGATTTGATCGCACGTCAGGCTCCCATTGATAGAAAACTTAAAAGTGTAGATTCACTGGCTTTACAAAAACAGATACGTGCTGAACAGTCTTTGTATCCGGGGCTGGATTTATATCCGAACTGGAACAATGAGTTTGTGCAGGCCTATGGTGATGCCATTGTACCGGAAAGTTACACGTTTGATTTGACAGGTTTCTGCATGCCCACTCCCAATACACGCATTACGGATGTGTTCGGTTACCGTCCCCGCAGAAGAAGGGCGCACTATGGACTGGACGTCAAAGTATATGTCGGAGATACGATCCGTGCAGCTTTCGACGGTAAGGTACGTGTCGTGAAAAATCAAGGACGCCGTGGCTATGGGAAATATGTCGTTATTCGTCATGACAACGGGTTGGAGACCGTTTACGGACACTTGTCCAAGCAACTGGTGGAAATAAACCAGTTGGTAAAGGCGGGAGAACCCATTGCGTTGGGAGGCAATACCGGACGTTCTACGGGTTCGCACCTTCATTTTGAGACTCGCTTCTTGGGAATTCCCATCAACCCCGCACTTCTGTTTGATTTCGAAAAGCAAGATATCGTTGCTGACTCCTATACTTTCCGCAAGACTAAAGGCTCTTCCGGTACGGCCCGCAGCATGGCGTCCGGTGAAGGGTTATTCTATAAAGTCAAGAAGGGTGATACATTGGGCAGGATTGCCGCCCGTCAGGGAACAAGTATAGACAAGCTTTGCAAACTGAACCGGATTACGCGCAAAACCATTCTGCGTCCGGGACAGGTATTGCGTTGTTCATGAAAACGTAAACAATCTCGATAGGAGAGAGGGTACTTTAATAGATTTTAGAGTGCCCTCTTTTTCTTTTTCTTTAATTATTCCTATCTTTGCAGCGCACAGCGAAAATAGGCTGCATGTAAGGAAATGAAAGATACCAAGCAACAATTTGAACATGTCATTGCAATTTGTCGTGACTTGTTCTCCAAGAAACTTCATGATTACGGTCCGGCGTGGCGTATTCTTCGTCCGGCTTCCGTGACAGACCAGATATTTATTAAAGCCAATCGCATTAGAAGTATCGAGACCAAAGGGGTGACTCTGGTGGATGAAGGGATTCGTTCCGAGTTCATCGCTATTGTCAATTATGGAATAATCGGGCTGATACAGCTGGAATTGGGATATGCCGAATCTGCTGATATCACGAATGAAGAAGCAATGGTGCTTTATGACAAGTATGCCAAGGTGTCTTTGGAGTTGATGCTTGCCAAGAATCATGATTATGATGAGGCGTGGCGCAGCATGCGTGTCAGTTCTTATACGGATCTGATACTGATGAAGATTTACCGGACCAAGCAGATTGAAAGTCTGGCGGGACAGACATTGGTCTCAGAAGGCATTGATGCCAATTACATGGATATGATTAATTATTCCGTATTCGGTTTGATTAAGATTGAATTTGGAGACTGAGAAGAAACATATTATTGAGAAAGTGTGGGTGAATGCCTGCCGCTTTTTGTTGGGAGGTGTCTTTATATTCTCCGGTTTTGTAAAAGCGGTTGACCCGTTGGGTTCATTCTATAAGATTCAGGATTATCTGACGGCATTTGGCATGGCTTCCTGGTTTCCTTCTTACTTGCCTTTATTCTTCGGCATAGTTTTGTCTGCTGTAGAATTCAGTGCAGGTATCTTCTTGTTTCTGGGCATACGCAAGAGTCTGGCATCGACGTTGGCTTTGTTGTTGATGGGAGTGATGACTCCGTTGACTTTGTATCTGGCTTTAGCCGATCCGGTATCCGACTGCGGATGCTTCGGCGATGCTTGGGTATTGACCAACTGGCAGACTTTCGGTAAGAATATAGTGTTATTGGTGGCTGCCATATCCGTTTTTAAGTGGAAGGACCGGATCATACGTTTTATCACGGCTAAGATGGAGTGGATGGTTTCCATGTACACTTTACTTTTTGTCTTTGCGCTTTCATTCTATTGTTTGGGGAAGTTGCCGATTCTGGATTTTCGCCCTTACAGGATTGGAACGGACATAAAAGCAGGTATGGAGATTCCGGAGGGTGCCAAACCCAGCGTGTTCGAGAGCCGCTTTGTGCTGGAAAAGGAAGGGGAGCGCCGGGAGTTTACATTGGAGAACTATCCGGACAGTACCTGGAAGTTCATTGAAACACGTACGGTGCTGAAAGAAAAAGGATATGAACCTCCTATTCATGATTTTTCCATGATGAATCTGGAAACGGGGGAAGATATAACAGACAGTGTACTGTCGGATAAGGGATATACCTTTTTGCTGATCGCTCATCGCATAGAGAATGCGGATGACAGCAATATTGATCTTATCAATGAGATTTATGATTATAGTGTGGAGCATGGTTATGCTTTTTATGCAATGACCTCCTCTCCGGAAGATGAGATAGAATTGTGGCGTGACAAGACCGGAGCGGAATACCCGTTCTGCCAGATGGATGACATCACGCTGAAAACCATCATCCGTTCCAACCCCGGACTCCTGTTGATAAAGGGGGGGACTATTCTGAATAAATGGAGTGACGGGGACTTGCCTGACGAATATGTGCTGAATGACAGTTTGGAGAACATAGAATTGGGTAAGCTGAAACAGGTGAATGACTGGCGCACCATCGGTTATGTGTTGCTTTGGTTCATCATTCCGTTGATGATGGTTATCGGGGTGGATATCCTGGTTATAAAACGGAGAGAGAAGAAACGGCAGGCGGCCCGAATACTGAATAATAAATTGTAAACGGTAATTTGTAAATACATTAACCCTTTTAATAATAAAAACAAAATGAGAAAAAACATTGTTGCAGGAAACTGGAAAATGAACAAAACCCTTCAGGAGGGTATTGCTCTTGCAAAAGAACTGAATGAAGTATTGGCTAACGAAAAGCCTAACTGTGATGTAATCATCTGTACTCCTTTTATTCACCTGGCATCGGTTACTCCGTTGGTAGACCCCGCTAAGATTGGCGTAGGTGCTGAAAACTGTGCTGATAAAGAATCAGGTGCTTACACTGGTGAAGTTTCAGCTGCTATGGTTGCTTCTACAGGCGCTAAATATGTAATCCTGGGTCACTCAGAACGTCGTGCTTACTATGGCGAAACAGTTGCCATCCTGGAAGAAAAAGTTAAATTGGCTTTGGCTAACGGCCTGACTCCGATCTTCTGTATCGGTGAAGTACTGGAAGAACGCGAAGCTAACAAGCAGAATGAAGTAGTTGCTGCTCAGTTGGCTTCTGTATTCTCTCTGTCTGCTGAAGATTTCTCTAAGATCGTATTGGCTTACGAACCGGTTTGGGCTATCGGTACAGGTAAAACAGCTACT